>Ga0209833_1000042_pt1 | contig 93224 bp, 72 predicted proteins | sample COGITO_mtgs_1105_3_FD_184797 | JGI IMG/M metagenome (GOLD analysis project Ga0209833, IMG submission 184797) | Pelagic marine microbial communities from North Sea - COGITO_mtgs_110506 (SPAdes) (version 2) | ecosystem: Environmental > Aquatic > Marine > Epipelagic ... | reverse complement strand
AGTTCGTCTAAAATTTTAAGTTTAAAAGATTCAGAATACCGTCTAATTACTTTGTCATTTTTGTACATAATGTTTAAAATTATGTAGCCTTTATTCAGGACGGGTCAGTCTTTCGCACAACGGTTTTGCATACTATTATCAACTAGAAGGAAAGGATCTCAAAGCCTTATTCCATGCAAAAAAAGGCTATGAATTAGCAAAAAAAGTCAATAATAATGAAACAAGGTTGTCAGCCTTATTAAAGTTAGGCGAACTCACTTCAGGAGTAGAATCGAAAAAATACTATAAAGAATATGCTCAATTAAGCGATAGCCTTAATAATAGAGAACGTTATTATAAAAACCAATTTGCGAAAGTGCGTTATGAGACGGAGAAAAAAGACAAACTGAATGCAGATTTGCAACAAGAAAACCGATTAAAAGCACAGGATGCAGAAAATCAACGTCAACAGAAGATTATTTTTGCGCTTCTCGGAGTTTTAGGAGTGGTGTTTATTTTTGTGTATTCGTTTAATCGTCGTAAAAAAATGATGTATGAAGCCCAATTGCAAAAGGCTTCTGCACGAGAGGAAGAGCGCAATCGGATTTCACAAGAATTACATGATGGAGTTTTAAGTCGACTTTTTGGAACACGAGTTAGCCTAGGTTTTTTAGAACTTCAAGAAGATGAAGAAATCAAAAAACAACACGAATTATTGTTAAAAGAATTACAAGACATAGAGAAAGAAATCCGCGATATATCTCATCAGCTTAATGACCACATTGATATTTCTAATACTAGCTTTACAATGATTCTAAAGAAGCTATTGGAATCGAAAAGTATGCTTGGAAACTTTCAATATAAATTTCAGACAGAAAAACATATTTCCTGGAAAAATATTGATGAAACCATTAAAGTCAATCTGTATCGAATTATTCAAGAGGCATTACAAAATATCATTAAGCATGCTGAAGCAAGTGTAGTTGTTCTAAAAATATCAAGAGCTCAAAAAACGCTTTTAATAAAGATAGAAGATAACGGAGTTGGCTTTGATTTGAAAAGAGAAAATGAAGGGATTGGTATTAAAAACATATACTCCAGAGCGAAAACAATAAACGGTGAAATCGAAATCTTTTCTGAACCTACTAAAGGAACTACTATTACAATTAAACTCCCTCTTGTCTTCGCGAAGGAGGAACGACTGAAGCGATCTCAAGAATTATAGTTAGCATTAGGCAGATTGCGTCAGCTTTTTCAAAGCTTCGCAAAGACAGGTCGAGTTTGTCTTCGCGAGCGCAACACGGCGATCTGAAGAATAGGAGCTAGGATTAAACAGATTGCTTCGTCCTAACGTCCTCGCAAAGACAGTCCGGATTGTCTTTCTTACCTGTCTTCGCGAGAGAAACGAAGCGATCTCATGAATTGAGTTAGCATTAAACAGATTGCTTCGTCCTTTCCTCCTCGCAAAGACAGGATAAGATTAAGCAGATTGCTTCAGTCGTTCCTCCTTCGCAAAGACATAATTATTTTTTAACTTTCAAGAAAATTGCTAAAAATGAAACAATATTGCGTTTACTTGTTGTCCAACAAGAGCGGCACAGTAATTTATACTGGCATCACTTCAGATTTAATTAAGAGAGTTTATCAGCACAAAACAAAGAAATATAAAGGATTTACCTCAAAATATAATTGTGATCAGTTAGTTTACTTTGAAGTTTTTTCAGATGTTAATGAAGCGATTCTTAGAGAAAAACAGATAAAATCGGGCAGCAGAAAGAAAAAAGAAGAATTAATTAACTCAACCAATGAAAAATGGAACGACTTATCGGAAGGCTGGGTTTTTGATTGTTTGTAATACCTGTCTTCGCGAGCGAAGCGCGGCGATCTGAAGAATAAGAGTTAGCATTAAACAGATTGCTTCAGTCGTTCCTCCTTTGCAAAGACAAGTCGGGTTTGTCTTCACGAAACTTTCGTGTCTGTCTTCACGAGCGTAGCGAAGTGATCTCAAGAAATTGAGTTCACATTGAACAGATTACTTCGTCACTTTGCTCCTCGTAAAGACAGGTTGCGATTGGACAGATTGCTTCGTCATTGCATTCCTCGCAAAGACAGTTGTAATCTGTCTTCACGAGTGCAACGAAGTGATCTCGTGAATAATACTTGCATTGACTTTTTTAGAAAAAGCTTTAATTCCTTTGATTTTAACAATCATTCTGCTACTTTTAAAGGGCAATACTTTTTTTAAGAAGATTGCGTATTTGATTTTAACCCTAAAACCAAACAATTATGAAAGGTAAAAGTAACAACATTGAGATTTTAACAATGAGATTTCCTGGGGGAGATGACTCAACGACAGACACTGGAACTGGAGGTTCTGGAGGAACAGGTTCTGGAGGTGGCTCTGGAGGTCAAGGTGAAGGAGGAGGAAAGCTCTAAAAAACAAGCACCTTTTAAGGTGCTTTTCTTTTTATGAAATTATTTCCTATCGTTTTTTTTATTTCTTTTGTTTGTTTTGGTCAAGGTAACACCTCTTTTGATCAAAAAAGAGATTCTATTATCCAAACAGGATTGAATAGTTATTTTCAAAGGGACACTCTTGGTTTAATAGAATCTAATAATCGTCTTAAAGAAATTTATAATATAAATAAAGACTCCTTGTCTTTAGCCAAGATATTCCACTTTAAAGCTTTAATTCATCGAATACAATATCGCTTAGATAGCTCTTATTACTATTATCATCAATCAAAAGATATCTCTAGACAAATTAAAGACTCTCTTGAAGTCGGAAGAAGGTTGTTGAGCATGTGTTATATGCAAAAAGATGAAGGAGACTATATTGGTGCCGAGGTTACAATTATTGAAGGGTTAAGATATTTAGAACCTCTTAATGAAAACCTGTATACTGCACACAGTCTTAATGGATTGGGAAATGTACTTACAGATCAAAAAATATTTAGTGAAGCAAGAGTTTATTTTTTAAAAGCGGAAGAATTATACAAAGAAAACGAACAAGAAAGAGTTAGAGAAGCTAGACTTTTGGATATAAAAAACAATATAGGAAACACACATTTACTAGAGGGTAACCCACAGAAAGCAATAAGGTATTTAAAAGAAGCTATAGAGACGAAAGATATAAAGGAAAAGTATCCAAATCAATATCAAGCGTTATTAGGTAACATTGCAGATTGTAAATACGAATTAGGCGAGAAAAAACAAGCGTGGGATAACTACAGAGAGCTTCTTAGATTTCGTAAAGAAAAAGGAAATTTTTTTGGACAAAGCCTTTCACACAATGGCTTGTCAGAGTTATATATAATAGAAGGCAATACTAAAAAAGCACTATTCCACGCTAAAAAAGGCTACGATTTGGCCAAACAAGTCAATAATAACGCGACAAGGTTGTCCGCACTTTTAAAACTGGGAGAATTAACTTCTGGAAATCAATCAAAACAGTATTATCAAGAATATGCTCAATTGAATGATAGCTTAAATAATAGAGAGCGCTACTTAAAAAACCAATTTGCGAAGGTTCGTTACGAAACGGAAAAGAAAGACAAGGAAAACACTACGCTAAAGCTTACTAAAGAGCAAAACGAAAGAGAAATAGAAAGACAAAAGCAAGAAAAACTGATAGGCTGGTTGTTGTCTCTTGCAATCTTATTATTGTTAATTCTAAGTCTTGTGTCGTACCGAAACCGTCGTAAAAAGATGCTATACGAAGGGCAAATACAAAAAGCCACAGCGAGAGAAGAAGAGCGTCAACAAATTGCAAAATCCCTGCACGATGAGGTGGCAGGAGATTTGCGAATGCTACATCAAAAGTTGGTTCAAAACAATGCTGATGAAGCTAAAAGCATTGAGGGTATTAAAGAGAATGTGCGGAATCTTTCTCATCAATTAAGCAGTGTGAGTTTTGAAGAGGTTTCTTTTAAAGATCAGATCATCAACCTAATTTCTGATGCGTTTGCACCTGGTTTTAGAATTACCACAGAAGGGATTGATACTATTTCTTGGAAAGAAATTAACAGCACGATTAAAAGAACTCTCTATCTTTGTGTTCGAGAGAGCCTTCAAAACACGATGAAGTACGCTGAAGCGAGTACCTTTGTGATAGCCTTTTCACAAGAAAAGAAAGACATCAAGGTGTCTTTAAAAGACAATGGAAAAGGCTTTGACAATGCTAAATCAAGCAAAGGAATTGGTTTAAAAAACCTAAAAGAACGCGTAGAAGAAATTCGTGGATCCTTTGAGATAGAAAGCTCTAAAGAAGGCGCAAAAACAAGTATAAGTATTCCAATACATGGGTGATAAGATTAGAATTGCGGTAGTAGATGATCATCAATTAATGCTGAAAGGAATTTGTGATTCCTTGGGTGAATTTTCCAATTACGAAACAGAGTGTTTTAGCACCTGCGACAGCGTTTTTGCTGCTCTTAGAGAGAGCAAAGAAAGCAATCCGTTTGATGTGTTGTTTACAGACTTAAGTTTTGAAAACACAAATGAAAGCACTAGAATTGACGGTGGAGAATCACTGATCAAAAAAGTTAGAGAAGAAGATATTTCGATTAAAATTGGAGTAATTACTGGACACACAGAAACTAATCGAGTGTTTAATGTCATTACCAATTTACAACCCAATGCTTATATTTTAAAGAATCATTGTTCTGGTGAAGAATTGAATTTTGCGGTTCAAAAAATGATAAAGGGAGAAACCTTTTATACCCATGAAATTCATCAGAAAATAATGAATAGGAATATCATTCAGATTCAAATGGACGAGATTGCGATTCAAATTCTTAAAGAACTTCCAAGGCAATCAAAGATTATCAATTTAGAAGGAAAGATTAAAAAGTCTGATGGCACCGAGATGAAAATCAGAGCCATCGAAAACAAATTAGCCAACCTTCGGATTGATTTAAACGCCAAGAATAATACCGATCTTGTTCTAAAAGCGAAAGAATTAGGCATCATCGATTAGCTCAAAGTGCGGAAACCCACACTTTAGAATGCGGTTTTACGCAATGCTACGTCTTATATAGTGACTAGATTTGTTTCTCTGATGTTTTAATAACTAAATCAAACAGGGAAATTTTTGCTGGTTATTCTAGGGGACGATGGCCAGGAAAGGAAAAAGAGTAAGCACCTCTTGACGCAAGTTGAGAGGTGTTTCTATTTTAGAAAATCAGGATTGATTTTGCAATCATAAAGAATAAGAATATCCCAAAAATATCATTGCTCGTTGTAATAAAAGGTCCTGTAGCAATTGCTGGGTCAATTCCTTTTTTATCGAGAACAATCGGAACAAAAGTTCCTATTAATGAGGCAACAATAATCACACAAAGCATAGAAATAGAAACGGTAAGACTAAACTGTAGAGATAATCCCATTAAAGGAGCAACGGCGATAAGTATAATTCCTAAAACAAGCCCGTTAATAAGGCTTAATCCCACTTCTTTTAACAAACGTTTCCATAAACTTCCTTTTACATTATCATTCGCTAAACCTTGTACTATAATCGCAGAAGATTGTACGCCAACGTTTCCTGCCATTGCAGCAATTAGCGGCGTGAAAAAGAAAAGTTCTTTGTATTTTAACATGGCATCTTCAAAGCCTTCCATAATAAAAACGCTTCCTAACCCACCAAATAAACCAAGGATTAACCAAGGTAATCTCGCTTTTGTTAATTCAAGAATATTGTCATCTGCCTCTACGTCTTCTACCAAACCTGCGGCTAATTGATAATCTTTATCAGCTTCTTCTTTTATAACATCTACAATATCATCAATGGTAATTCTTCCAACCAAAACACCCTGTTCATCAACAACAGGAATCGCCTCTAAATCGTATTTCCTCATTTTGTTGGAAACCTCATCCAAATTATCGTCGACGGTTACAAAATCTACTTTTGGGATATAAACTTCTGAGATGGGTGCTTTTGTAGAGGTAATTAATAGGTCTTTTAAAGACAAGCGACCTTTTAATTTCCCATCATCATCAATCACGTAAATAGAATGAACCCTAGTAACCTCTTCTGCCTGTGTGCGCATTTCTCTTACACATTTCAGCACGGTCCAATTTTCATTCACTTTTACGAGTTCTTTTGCCATCAACCCTCCAGCAGAATCCTCATCATAAGCAAGAAGCTCTTCAATTTCTTTTGCATGCTCTTCGTCTTCAATTTCAGACATTACAGCCTCTTGACGTTCTTCAGAAAGCTCGCCAATAATATCCGCAGCATCATCAGAGTCCAATTCCTCAACCTCTTCGGCAATCTCTTTTGCGGATAGGTTTTTAAGAATTTTCTCTCGTACATCATTATCAACATCCATTAAAACTTCAGACGTTTTTTCGCTATCTAAAAGCTTAATAATATACACAGCATCATCAAAGGAAAGGTCATTCAGAATTTCAGCAATATCTGCATGGTGCATTTCTTCAAATAGAGAAACCAATGCAGCATCATTTAAACCCTCAATGTGAGCAGTAATATTTTCTAAAAGGTCTTTGGTAATTTCAAACGACATGACTTGCGATTTTCTGTGTCAGCTTAACAAAGTCATTTACAGACAATTGTTCTGGACGCATCGCAAATATAGTATCTTCTTTTAAGGTATCCGAAAGATTGAAAGACTTTAAACTGCCTCTCAGCATTTTTCTTCTTTGGTTGAACGCAGTTTTTACCACGCGGAAAAATAATTTCTCGTCGACAGGAAGTGTAAAATCTTTTTTTCTGGTCAATCTAATCACTCCAGAATCTACTTTTGGAGGTGGATTAAAAACCTCTGGAGGAACAGTAAATAAGTATTCAACATCAAAGAAGGCTTGAGTTAATACGGATAAAATTCCGTAAACCTTGCTTCCTTCTTTTTCCGCAATCCTTTGTGCCACTTCTTTTTGAAACATTCCTGAAAACTCAGGAACTAAGTTTCTGTTTTCAATGGCTCTAAAAACGATTTGTGTTGAAATATTGTATGGGAAGTTTCCAATGATTGCAAAAGGTTGATTATTAAAAAGTGTTTCTAAATTCTGTTTTAAGAAATCTCCTTCTATAATTCGAAAATTTTCTTCAGAAGTATCTAGTTTGATATGCTCTTTTTTGAAGTCGTCTTGCAAATAAGAAACAGATTCAGAATCCAATTCAAAAACAGTTATTTTTTTATCTTTTTCTAGCAAATACTTGGTAAGCACTCCCATTCCAGGACCCACTTCAAGAACATTTTCATATGCTCCGCCCATAAGTGTGTCAGCAATTTTTTTTGCAACATTTTCGTCTTTTAAAAAATGTTGCCCTAAGTGTTTTTTTGCTCTAACAGACATTTTTAATTGCTTATGCTAGCAGGATAGAACTCTTTCACAACTTTTAATTCTGTGCGAAAAGAAACCATTTTGCTTGCAAATTTTTGAAGACCATCTCCTCTTAGTTTAGGAGCATCGACTTTATAATACTCATCTAAATCTTCTCTTGTATTGGCAGTATATTGAATGGAATAAGTAACGCCACCCATATCTTCCTCAACCAAAACTTGAGTAAGTTTCGCCGAAGTAAACTTGCCAGTTGCAAGAACTTCTTGGATGTGATCTTGAATCCACGAAAGCCATTCATCATGCACGCTTTCGTCAATATTTATAGTTACGTTGTATATGTACATTGTTGTTAATGAAAGAATAAGTTAATGTTCTAATGAAATAATGATAACAAAATTGATGCCTTACACCGCTAGATTAATTTATAGTATCTCCTCGTAATTCTCTGTATTTTTTCCTAGCATCAACAAGATAGATACTAGAAGCTTTTTCAAAGATAATTTTTTGATAGTACTCTGAGGCTTTTTCAGAGTCTTTTATGTGGTTCTTGTATATTTCAGCCAATAAGTAATATGCATTATCAACCAAAATACCGTCTTTATCAATAGAAATTATTTTCAATAAGTTGGTAATAGCATTTTCATATTGCTGTTCTTTTACAAAAAGGCTTGCTTGCTTGTAAAGAGTTTCATCTTCAATTTCTTGACCTTGATATTTTTTTAAAATATCATTGTAAATATCTATAGCTTCTATATTTCTATTTTGATATCCTAATAAATCTGCTTTTGCAAAATCACCCAAACCAGAAGGAATAGAATCTTTCGGTTCATTGTCAGAAATCACTAAAAATAACTCCACAGCATCATTAGCAATTAATTGCGTAGTAGAGCCTTTTAATACTTTTAACTGTGCTTTCGCCCATGTAAAATCGCCTTTAAAGTAAGAGGTTTGAGCCACTTTAAAACGGGCTTCTTGTGAAAGCGCATGATTTTTCAACTTTGTTTGTACCTGAGAGAAATAGATTAATGCTTTGTTAAATCGTTCAGTAAAAACCAAAACCTCTCCTAATTTTAATTTAATCCTTGCTTGTTGAAATTTAGATTTTGAAAACGAAAGTGCCTTTTCTAGAATGCTTTCTGCTTTTTCTGGATTATTTTTTTTGAAGGTCAGAAAATCTGCATAAGTAATTTGAAGAGCAATTGTGTTTATGTTTAATCCGTACTTGGTAAATACTTTTTCAAATCTAGAATCAATATCTTCTTCGTTTAACTTTATAGCGGATTTTAGCAAAAAAAGCTCTGCTGTTAATTTGTCGTCAATAAAATTGGTGCTTTTCAATAGAAAACTAAAACAATCTTTTGCAGCAGGATAGTCGCTATCGTCAAAAGCAATACGGCCTAAAGTAGCAATCTTGTCTAAGTATTCGGGGTTTCTCTTAAATAAAGCCTTTTCTTGAATTAGGGCTTTATTGTATTGTTTTTGCTTTGCAAACAACCAGCTTAATAATTCGTTCCAAACATCTTTAGGGTTGCTGATAGATTTTCTCAGCAGCGATTTTTTTAAAGCAATATTGTTTTTATTCGTTGGATCGTCAGCGATATACTTACTAGCGAACCGTTGAACGGTCCCAATATAATTTTCATTTTTATTAATGAGTTCGATATAAGAATCAAACATTTTTTCAAAGTTTCCCTTTTCACCATAGATTTGAGCAACTTGAAATTGATAATTCGCGTTTTTATTAAGAAGCATGGTTTTAGAATATGCCTGGATAGCGTAGTCTAATGAGTTATTTTGGCGAAACATTCTTCCAATAATTCCACCTAAACTAGGGTTGGTGTCAATAGCCTTTAGTGCAATTTCATATTCCACATTGGCAAGTTCCTTTTTTTGTTGCCGCTCGTAATTGTATCCTATCTCTACGTGTATGTAAGTTTGTTTAGGGTTGGATTGTAATGTTTTTCGCAAAACATCTTCTGCTTTTGGATATTGGTCTGTTTCTTGAAAACAAGAAACTAATCTTTTGAGATAGGTTGTGTTGAATGGATGCTTTTTCAAAAGAGATTCATACAGTTGAGATGCTTTTTCATATTCTCCTTGGCGAAAATAGTTTTCGGCCAATAAAAAATTATTTTGACCATAAGCAAAACATGCAGTAAATAAGGCAATTATGAAAACAATTTTCTTCATATAAAATCAAAGATAACCAACTTATATGTTAATTTTTTATTAAACCAATAGGTTTAGCTCAAGGATTTTGTAACATTTTGGCACAATAGTTGTCTTAGGAGTATATAACCAATCGAAAATAAAATGAAAGATTTAACCAAACAGTACGAATTAGCGAGAAAAAACTCAATTGAGTTTATGACATTAGGACAAATAAGCGATTACTTTAACGCTTTAGTTGAAATGAATAAATACAAAAGATTAATGGTTGCGATTACTGCAAACTAATTAATTAATCATATCAAAACCAGTATAGGGAATCAAGACTTCCGGAACTTGAATTCCATTTTCGGTTTGATAATTCTCTAAAATTCCAGCCAACACTCTAGGTAAAGCCAAAGAGCTACCATTCAGCGTGTGTACCAACTGACTTTTTCCTTCCTTATTCTTAAAACGTAACTTTAATCTGTTTGCTTGAAAAGATTCAAAATTTGAAGCAGAGCTAATTTCTAACCAGCGATCTTGTGCTGTAGAAAAAACCTCGAAATCAAAAGTTAAGGCCGCTGTAAAACCAGTATCTCCTCCACACAAACGCAAAATACGATACGGTAATTTTAATTCTTTCAAAATTTCTTTGATATGCTCCACCATTCCATCTAACGCTTTATAAGAATTATCAGGATGTTCAATACGAACGATTTCTACCTTATCAAATTGATGCAATCTATTTAACCCTCTAACGTGAGCACCATAACTTCCAGCTTCTCTACGGAAACATGGAGTATATCCAGTAGCCGTAATAGGTAATTCACTTTCTTTTACCAAATTACCACGAAACATATTGGTAATAGGGACTTCTGCTGTTGGAATTAAATACAAGTCATCCTCACCCACATGGTACATCTGTCCTTCCTTGTCAGGTAATTGCCCCGTTCCAAAACCAGAAGCTTCATTCACCAAATGCGGAACTTGATATTCAGTATATCCAGCAGCGGTATTTTTGTCTAGAAAATAACTAATTAAAGCACGTTGTAAACGAGCCCCTTTTCCTTTATAAACGGGAAAACCTGCACCTGTAATTTTTGTTCCTAGTTCAAAATCAATAATATCATATTTCTTTGCCAACTCCCAATGAGGGAGTGCTCCTTTATGAAGCTCAGGAATATCACCCTCGCGATAAACCTCTTCATTATCTTCTTCAGATTGACCTACAGGAACAGATGAATGAGGAACATTAGGAATCTGAAACAATAAGTTTTCTAATTCTTTGGCAGCATTGTTAAGTTCTTCAGTAAGAACTTTAGACTGTTCTTTTAATTGACTTGTTTTCTCTTTAACAATATTGGCTTTTTGTACTTCTCCAGATTTGAACAAAAGGCCAATTTCTTTAGACAAAGTATTCGATTCAGCCAAGACATTGTCTAGAGAAACTTGTGTTTTTCTTCTAGATTCATCAGCTTTTAAAACTTGTTCTATAATATTTTCGGCATTCGCAAAATTTCTTTTTGCCAAGCCTTCCAAAACAGTTTTTTTATGGTCTCGGATGAACTGAACCTGTAACATAATTGTGTTTGTTATTGAGTGGTCAAAGATAAAGGAAGTGTACCAATATAGCAATCCCTTAATCAGGATTGTTTGTAAGGTAGGTTAAGCTGTTTTTTTTGTCTTGCTTAAGCTGTAAAATTAAATCATCAACAGAATTGAATTTTTGCTCATCTCTAAGAAAATAAAGTAGCTCAATTTTTAGAAAAGCACCATACAAATCTCTATCAAAATTAAAAAAATGTGCCTCAATTGTTTGATGATTTCCATTAACAGTTGGGCGGTAACCAATATTCATCATTCCAAAAAGGATACTGCCATCTATTGTAGATTTAATAACATATACGCCCGTTTTTGGAACGAGTTTATAATCTTCTTTAATGCTAATATTAGCTGTAGGGAAACCAATTTTCCCACCTAATTTTTTACCATTAACAACCACGCCACTTAGTGAGAAGTTGTATCCCAAATAGGTATTCGCTGTTTTTAAATTACCAGAATGAAGAGCGCTTCTAATTTTTGTTGAACTCACTGAGATATTGTCGATATCTTGAGCAGGAATTTCTTCGACCTCAAAATCATACAAATGACTATACTCTCTTAGTTGATTGATATTCCCCTCTCTATTTTTTCCAAAGTGATGATCGTATCCAATAATTAATTTTGATGTATTTAGTTGATTAACGAGAACATCACGAACAAAGTCCAATGCTGTTAATCGAGAAAATTCTTTGCTGAACGGATGGATAATCAAGTAATCTAAACCCATTTCTTCAAGCAAAGCTGATTTTTCATCAATTGTATTAAGGAGTTCGATGGTAACATTTTCTTGTAGGACCATTCTTGGATGTGGAAAGAAAGTTAGCAATATAGAATCTTTGTTTTCCTTTTTTGCTGTTTGAATAAGGTCTTTTAAAATTCTTTGATGACCAATGTGAACACCATCAAAAGTTCCTATCGTAGCAATAGCACGTTTTTTGGATTTAAAATTTGAAATAGAGTGGATTACTTTCAACAGGCAAAAAATTTTACAGCAAATTTACAGCCATTAATTGAAAAAAAAGCAAAGACATTTAAATATTAAGATTTAATAAAAATAGAGTCTAAATTTTATAAATAACCCAATTCTAGGAGGATTTCCTTATATAAATCAAAAAAAATTGTATTTTGGTCTTAGTTAACAAATATTTCACATTATGATAAAAAAGATGATTTTTTTTGCATTTGTTCTGTTTTGTACAACCGCTATGGTTGCTCAGACAACGGTAACAGGTATTGTTAAAGATGCAAAAACGGGGGAAACACTTTTAGGAGCCAATATTAAGATCTCCAGAAAAGCAGTAGGTACAACAACAGATTTCGATGGAAATTTTACTTTAAAAGTAGCCGATGCGCCTCCTTTTACAATTGAGATTTCTATGCTTGGGTTTAAGACCGAAAAAGTAGAAATTACAAAAAACAACCAAGTAGTAAACGTATCATTAACAGAAAATGCAACTTCTTTAGATGAAGTCGTTATTTCTGCGTCCAGAACACCAGAACGGATTTTGGAATCGCCAGTAACTGTTGAACGACTCGATGCTAGGGCTATTAAAAATACATCCTCTCCTTCTTTCTATGATGGGTTAGAAAATTTAAAAGGAGTGGATATTAATACCAATAGTTTAACATTTAAGTCAGTAAACACAAGGGGGTTTGCAACATTTGCCAACACAAGGTTTATGCAATTGGTAGACGGAATGGATAATTCTTCTCCTGCATTAAACTTCGCAATAGGAAACCTTTTAGGAATGTCTGAACTAGATATTGCTACTGTAGAGATACTTCCAGGAGCTTCTTCTGCACTTTACGGTGCGAATGCTTTTAATGGAATTATGTTTATGAGAAGTAGAAGTCCTTTTGAAGACCAAGGAGAGGACTAACAAGCCAGGAAGCAGCAGGAGATAATGAGTTTACAGAGTATAATCTTAGGATGGCTCATGTATTCTCTGATAAGTTTGCAGTAAAGGCAACGCTGTCTGTGCTAGACGGGACAGAATGGTTTGCAACAGACTACAGAAATACCTTAGACGGAGAATATACTTCTGGAACGAGAGCTTCTGATATTAACTATGATGGATTGAATGTTTATGGAGATGAGGTTTCTACAAACATTAAAGGTGTAGCCGAAGCGTTAGTGGCCTTAAATTTATTTCCTTCTACAGATGTTTCTTTGGTTCCAAGTGTAAACGTAAGTAGAACAGGTTATGACGAAAGAGATTTAATGACGTATAATGCTAGAAGTGTAAAATTTGCAGCAGCACTTCATTATCGTCCTTTTGGAGACGATCGATTAGAAGTAATCTGGAATTCTAAAGTAGGTAGAGGAAATACGATTTACCAAGGGTTAAACAGATATAACATCAATAACTTTTTATTAGACCAACATAGATTAGAGGTAAGAGGAAAAAACTTCTTTGTAAGGGGTTATTATACTAGCGAAGATGCTGGAGATTCTTATGATACTCGTTTTGCTGCGATTAACATCAATAGAGGATGGAAAGATGACAACACGTGGTTTGGAGAGTATGTTGCGGGTTACGTGGGAGCTACCCTAGGTGGAGCATTACCTGCTCAAGCTCACGTAGCAGCTAGAAATGCAGCCGATACAGGAAGAGCATTGCCAGGGTCACCAGAATTTCAAGCTCTTTTTGACAAAGTAACAGCCGATCCAAGTTTATTAACAGGGTCTAAATTTAAAGACAACACAAAGTTATACCACGCAGATGGTAACTATAACTTCGGTGATTTAATCGAATGGGCAGAAATTCAAGTAGGAGGATCGTATAGAAAATATTCTTTAAATTCAAGTGGAACCATCTTTACCGATTTTGATGGGCCAATTGATTATAGTGAATACGGAGTATATACTCAAATGCAAAAAGGATTTATGGAAGAAGACCGATTAAAGTTAACAGCATCTATTCGTTATGATGGAGCTCAAAACTTTGATGGAAATTATTCACCAAGACTTTCTTTGGCTTATGCAGCAGGAGAAAATAAAGAACATAATTTTAGAGGTTCTTTCCAAACAGGATTCCGTTATCCAACAACTCAAGATCAGTACATTGGATTAGATGCAGGTAGAGCTTTATTAGTGGGATCGGCTCCTGATAACTTAGATAGATATACGAGTAACCCTTTATCTGTAAGTGGTGGAGGTCAAGTATTCACAGGGTCAACTACGGTACAACTATCAGGAAGAAGTGCATATGAAAATGCCTTTTCTTTTGCTTCTATTGAAGCAGGAGCACCAACAGCGGTGAACTCTGCATTAGTAGCACCAGAAAAAGTAACCGCTTTTGAAATTGGTTATCGTGGAATTATAGATGTTGAAGACAGTAAAGTAAGTATCGATTTAAGTGGGTATTATAACTCATATGATGATTTTATTGCAACTAAAACTGTTGTTGTCCCTTTTTACGGTCAAGCAGGAGATAATGGATTATCATTATTAGCATTGCAAAATGGAGATTTCAAACCATTTTCTGCTTATACAAACTCTACTGCAGATGTAACCTCATATGGTGCAGCGATATCAATCAACACAAAGATTTTTGAAAATTTTAATTTAGGAGTTAATTATACCTATTCTAAGTTTGATTTCGATCAAGCATCTGACCCAGATTTTGAAGCTTCTTTTAATACACCTGAACATAAAGTAAAGGTTCAATTTGGAAATCCAAATGTATTTGAGAACTTCGGATTCAACATCAATTTAAGATGGCAAGATGAATATTTATGGGAATCTACATTTCATGATGCAGTAATAGAAGGACGTACAGTCTTAGATGCTCAGATCAACTATTCAGTTCCTGAATGGAAATCTGTATTCAAATTAGGAGGAGCTAATTTAACAGGGCAAGAATATTTTAGTGCTCCAGGTGTAGGGGCAGTTGGTTCACAGTTCTACTTATCATGGACAATTAATAACTAAACAAAAAGAAAGATGAAAAATTTTAAATATATAGGATTGATGTTGCTAGCAGTTGGGTTTTCTGCTTGTGATGTTAACAACGACTTAGATGAAATTGTAGCAGATGTAGTTGTATTGCCAGACGCAACAGCTGGATCAGCAGATTTCTCTAACTATGTAGCTCTAGGGGCATCATTTTCTGCTGGATTTTCAGACGGAACAGTATTCTTAGCAGCTCAGTCGCGATCTTTCCCTAGCATTATGGCTGGTAAGATGGCTAACATGGGAGGAGGAGCATTTATTCAACCTTTAGTAAGTGATAACTTAGGAGGTTTAACATTAGGAGGAAATGTAATTGCAGGACCAAGATTGTTTTTTAATGGATCTGGACTGTCAGTCCACCCAGGAGTACCTACAACAGAGGTTTCTGCGATTCTTTCTGGACCGTTTAATAACTACGGAATACCAGGAGCCAAGAGTTTTCATATGGTAGCACCAGGTTATGGAAATGTTGCTGGTGTAGCATTAGGTTTAGCAAACCCATATTTTGCTAGAATGGCATCTAGTCCTGCGGCAACAGTTTTAGGGGATGCAGCTTCTCAAGGAGCAACATTCTTTACAATTTCTGAAATTGGTGGAAATGATGTGCTGGCTTATGCTACTTCAGGAGGATCAGGAGTTGTTCAAACGGGTAATTTAGATCCATCAACATACGGGTCTAATGATATTACAGACCCAAATGTATTTGCAAGCGTTTTTAATAGCATGGTAACTACCATGACGGCTAACGGAGCGAAAGGAGCTGTAGTTACAGTTCCATCAATTGTGAATTTACCACACTTTACAACAGTACCTTATAATGCTATTCCTTTGGATGCTGCAACGGCTGGAGCAGTAAATGCGGGATATGCTACTTACAATGCTAGTTTAGCTGCAGCTATTGGTGGTGCTAATGCCTTAGGAGGTCTTGGATTAACACCAGAACAAATTGCTGCAGAAGTAGCAAAGAGAACTATTAGTTTTTCTGCTGGTCAAAATGCTGTAGTAATTCTTGATGAAGACTTAACAGACCTAACAGGAATAGATCCTAGGTTGGTTAGCATGAGACAAGCAACAGCAGATGATTTCTTAGTATTATCAAGCTCAAGTTTTATTGGAACAGGAACATTTCCAAATATCAATGGGTTAACAGTTCCTTTAGCCGATAACTGGGTGTTGACTCCAGAAGAGCAGAACAATATTCAAACAGCTGTAGATGCTTACAATGTGTCTATTAATACAATTGCAGCAGCAAATGACCTAGCGGTTGTAGACTTAAATCAATTACTTATTGAAGCTGCTGGCGGAGGAACCACTTTTGGTAACTTTTCAATGTCGACAAGCCTTATTTTTGGAGGTTTGGTAAGTTTGGATGGAATTCATTTAACTTCTAGAGGATATGCCTTAATGGCAAATAAAATCTTAGAAGCTATTGATGGAAAATATGGATCGAATTTTAAAGATTCAGGAAATTTAGCGAATGCAGATAACTACCCAACAAATTATCCTCCGGGAATATAATTGGATAAAAAAGATATAAAAAAAGCGGCTTTAAAGCCGCTTTTTTTATTTAGTTAAGCTTCGTAAGTAGTTGACAAGTTCTTTTAACTCTTTTGGAGGATTGTCATCGTCAAAACTAGTACTTATATATTTATCATTTGTTGTTGTTATCTCAATTGTCGTTATCATAGCTCCATCATATTGGTGTTTTTTTGAAGGAATTTCTAATTGATGGATGGTATTTAGATCAATTTTTTCGATCATCTTATGAACATATTTAAGCTCACGATTTTTATAATTTCTTTTAAAAACTTCTTTGTTGTTTTTTAGATGTGTCAATTCTATTTTTAAATAACCAGTCTCGCTCTTTTTTATGCGAATAACTTCTGAATAACCTCTTGTTATTGCTTTGTAGGTAATTTCATTGTACTGATACTGTGGCAAAGGAGGACACCCTGTTAAGAATAAAGAAAGAAAACTGAGTAAAAACAATGATTTTTTCATGACGAATGATTTTTGTAAAGATAAAAAAAGACGTCATAAAGACGCCTTTTTCGCTTGGTTAGTTGATTTTGGTTATAATTAATCTGCCATAGAAGCTCTAAAACCTCCAGAAGCAAATACAGCATCCATTCTAGATTTTTGACCTATAGTAAACATATTTAAACAAGAATCATTGGTATAATCCATAAAGTTCATGGTCATGTCATTAGTTCCACAATGAGTAGTTGGATAAGAAGGACAGCCAGTATTAGCTCTGTCTGACACAGGAGTATCAGCAACAAAATCATCAGCACCACAACCTCCATCACCCCAAATGTGGCGTAAGTTTAAATAATGTCCAACCTCATGAGTAGCAGTTCTATCAGTTGCTCCTACAAAATTTGAAGCCAATACAACACCATCGGTAGCAGAACTACCTCCAGGGAATTGAGCATACCCTAATATTTGTCCTCCTCGATAAGGCATAGAATTTACTACCCAAATGTTTAAGAACTCTTGTGGGTTTACTACATTACTACCTCCAGAAGAACTAAACTTCATAGCATCATTAGGTTTCCAACTTCTTTTCTTTGAGTTTTGTACTCTAACAACTTGTTCAATCACAAATGTGATGTCTACGTTTGCTTCAACAGCAGCGAATTCAGCAGGAATTGTGTTTCTTCCAGGGTTTTGTAAATTGAAATCTTCGTTAAGAGCATCAATTTGTCCTTGCAATATAGATAAAGGCAAGTTTTCACTAGCCGTTCTGTAGATCACGTGAAATACAACAGGAATCTCAATCTTTCCATTGACAAGTCTCCCAAAAGCCCCTTGTTCAATATAGTTTTTAGTTTGAGCCTCAATAGAAGCCATTCTTTTTGCCAAACCTGGGTCGCTTTCTAAGTTATTAGCAAGGACTTCCATTGAGAAGCATTGTTTTTCTGCTCTAGCGGTAGAGGGGGTTGCGCTTATAGGCTCATCAATGTTAGTATTAAATACTTCATTTGTTAAATCTTCTGAATTTTGACATCCAAAAAAAAGGACTGACGCAATAAGCCATAAATTTTTTTCATAATTAAAATGATTTTGGTTAGTTAATAAATTAAATTAGTTTGTGTTAAAAACGATAAAAAGACAAAGGAGACGGATAGTCTTTTTTAATCATTAACAAAGTCTTAAAGAACTGTTAAAATTTTTAACAGTTGCAAGATGCATACTTTATTTCAAACCCACAATCCCCTGATTTGGTGAAATTTTTCTCCCCTTTTTTGGGGTAATAAGAAGTAAGAAAAAGGAATTAAGAAAGCATCATAATTGCCTTTTTTAAGCCTTCAATAAAACTATCAATTTCTTGTTTGGTATTATAAAAAGCAAAAGAAGCCCTAATGGTTCCTGGGATTTCATAGAAATCCATAATTGGTTGTGCACAATGATGCCCTGTTCTTACAGCGATTCCTAATTTGTCCAAAATAGATCCAATATCGTATGGATGGATCTCTCCAACATTAAAAGAGATCACAGAAGTTTTGTTGGAAGTTCCATAAATGGTAACACCGTCAATTTCTTGGAGTTTTTCTGTTCCATACTCCAATAGTTCATGTTCGTATGCAGCAATCTTGTCAAGGCCAATAGAGTTTACATAATCTATAGCCACGCCAAAAGCAATTCCCCCACAGATATTTGGAGTTCCTGCTTCAAATTTATGAGGCAAACCAGCATAGGTGGTTTTTTCAAAAGTAACGGTCTCTATCATCTCACCACCACCTTGATACGGAGGTAGTTTTTCTAACCATTCTTGTTTTCCGTATAAAAAGCCCATTCCAGTTGGGCCACACACTTTATGCGCAGAGGCCACATAGAAATCTACATCTAAGGCTTGAAAATCGACAGCCATATGAGGAACGGATTGTGCCCCATCAATTAAAACAGCTGCACCTACTTGATGTGCTTTTTCAATCATCTCTTCCACAGGATTAATAGTTCCTAATGCGTTGGAAATATGATTGCAAAACACCAATTTGGTTTTGTCTGACAAAAGAGTATCATACACAGGCATCTCTAAAGCCCCTTTATCATTCATAGGAATGACTTTTAAAACAGCTCCTGTTCTTTCGCACAACATTTGCCAAGGAACAATATTAGAATGATGTTCTAAAGCAGAAACAATTACCTCATCATCTTTTTTAAGCAAAGAAGAGAAGCCAGATGCGACCATATTAATACTATGGGTAGTTCCAGAAGTAAAAATCATTTCATACGCATATTTCGCGTTAAAATGCTTTTGAAGAATGATTCGCGCTTGTTCGTATTTATCGGTAGCCTCCTGACTCAATGTATGAACACCTCTGTGAATATTTGCATTGTAGTTCGAATAATAATCTACTATGGCATCAATGACAATTTGTGGCGTTTGTGAAGTAGCTGCATTGTCAAAATACACTAAAGGTTTTCCATTTACTTCTCTTTGTAAAATGGGAAAATCTGTACGAATTTTTTCTACTGGAAACATCCTATTGATTTTGTTTTACAAAGGTAGGACTTGAAAGGCAAAATTGACAAGAAACGTATTATTTAATTCTTATTTTTGTTGGAACCCAAAAGTCTATTATGAAAATCTTAAAAAGAGTTCTTCTCTTAATTGCAGTAGCTTTAATTTTAATAGTGATCGTTAATTACCCGAAGTTGAATATTATTTCAGGGTATTCTGCAAAAAGCATGAGTTCATCCGTTTTTGTAGCGAATAGAACTTTAGCATTCACGGATTCTACAGACAATAATTTTTCACCTATTAATTTAGCTTCCGACAAGGTAAACTTAGAAGAGAAATCTGCAACAGCATCTACCTTAGGATTGTTGACAAGAAAAGCCGTCTACAGAGAAGGATTGGGAAGTGTTTTAATAACGGACGATTTTGACATTCATAAAAAACAATTGATACCTAAAAGAGGAATTCCGAATGATTCATTAGAATACCCTTACGGAAATGCAGAGCCAAAAGACACAATTTTTGAAAATATAGATTATGATCTATTGAATAAAACATTCGATGCATTTTTTAATGAGGTTTTTGAAACGAGAGCTTTTCTCGTGATTTACAAAGATCAAATTATTGCAGAACGATACGGCAAAGGGCTTGATAAAGATTCTAAGATTTTAGGATGGTCGATGACCAAAAGTGTTATGAGTACCGTCTACGGAATCATGCAACATCAAGGAAAGGTTAATGTTCAAGACAAAGCGCCAATTGCAGAATGGCAAAATGATGATCGAAAAGAAATTACCATTCACAATTTATTACAAATGAATAGTGGCTTGGAATGGGATGAAAATTATGATAAGATTTCTGATGTTACGAAGATGCTCTTTTTAGAGAAAGACATGACAGAGATGCAAAAGAGAAAACCTTTGGCAGGAAAAACAAATGAATCTTGGAATTATTCTTCGGGAACTTCCAATTTATTATCTGGAATCCAAAGACAAAAACTAGGTTCTCAGCAAGAGTATTTAGATTATTGGTACCGAGAATTGATTGATAAAATAGGCATGAACTCCATGCTAGTAGAAACCGATATGGTTGGTAACTATGTAGCTTCTTCTTACGCTTGGGCAACTGCAAGAGACTGGGGAAAGTTTGGATTGTTGTATGAGCATAAAGGAAACTGGAACGGAGAACAGATCTTTGCTCCAGAATGGGTAGATTATGTAACAACACCAACACCAACCTCAAGAGGACAATACGGAGCACAGTTTTGGTTAAATGCCGAAGAAAAGTTTAAAGATGTTCCCACAAGCATGTTCTTTGCAGACGGTTACCAAGGGCAACGAGTGTTTATTTTACCCGAACAAGATTTGGTGGTAGTTAGATTTGGACTAAAAGGCGATTTTAGTACCAGCTGGTTTCTAAAGAATATTATGAAAGCGATAAAATAGTTTAAGGGAGAAAATTTTCTTTCTAAACTTTATTATTAAATAGGTTAAAAACAGGATTAAAGAAATACTTACAAACCAATATTTAAAAGCATAAAAAACAATTAAATTAAAGGAGTAAATAAATTTACTACTATTTAATCTTTTGGCTTCTCTTACATCTGTAATGGCTTGATCATATCTACCCAAATTAAAATAAAGAACCCCTCTATGATTTAATGCCTTATCATATTTTGGATTTATTTTTATAGCTTTTGTATAATAAAAAAGAGCATCATCATACTTTTTTTTGTTTTTAAACAGAACCCCTTTATATTTATAACTTATAGGATTCGTTGAATCTAAAGCAATACTATGATTTAATGCTTTTAAAGCCTCATAATCATTATTGAGATTTATCAGAGCGATTGCTTTTCTTCTATAATATAAAGAAGAAGCGGAATCTCTTTCAATAGCAAAGTTAAAATTTTCAAGAGCAAGCTTATATCTTTTTTGCTTTTCGTAGACACCACCTAAAAGAGAATAATAATATGCATTTTCTGGATTTAATTTAATTGCTTTTTTACAATCTTCGATTGTTTTAGTATAATTCTTTTTTGAAAAATAAGCTGTAGCCCTATTGCTATAATCTATATCATCATTTGGGCTTATGGATATAAATTTTGTTAAATTAGTAATAGCTAAATCATATTGTTCTTCAACTAAATAGATGTATCCTAAACTTGAATAAGAGAAAGAAAAGGAAGGATTAATTGATATTGCCTTTTTGTAGTTAGTAATTGCCTTATCATATTTTTGCTGTTTTTTGTAGACATTCCCAATATTATAATATAAAACTTCAGGGTTTGAAAAAGCTTGAAGCCCTTTATTAAAGTAAATTAAGGCTTTATCGTACTCTTCCATTTCATAATAACAGAGGCCGATATTTCTAAGTGAGTTTTTGTTTTTCGAGTTTTTTTCTAAAGCTCTTGTATAATAATCTATAGAGTTTAGGTATTCTTTTTTGTAATAAAAAAGAGTACCCATATCCATAAGAGTTTTATAATTATCTAAGTTTATTAATAGTGCCTTTTTATAATTATCTAAAGCTTTTTCATAATCATATATGGCTCTATATGAATTACCTAATAAGCGATATGTATTTGAACTAGGAAAATTTTTAATAGACTCAAGATAGGACTTTATTGAAAGTTTATAAAGTCCAGAGTTGAAACTAATAGAACCTCTTGAGTTTAATTTTTTAGCCTTTTCTTCTTTTGGGATGTTTTTATAGTCATCTAGAAAAATTTCCAAATCTTCCAAATCACTTTCTGCTTTGTTTGCCTTAACATTTATTAAAGAAGTTATCCATTTTTCCATTGATATAGAATCTATTTGAACCCTACCTTGCTCTATTTCTAAAGGACTTATTCTAGTGTAATCGATACCATGATCAGTAATTTTCAAATCTAGTTCAGAAGTTTCTTTAGGGAAAAGGCTTTGATCAATGTTATGCCTGAAGCAAACATCGGCATCTCCACAGTTATCTTCGATGTTTGCAGCTTTTCCATATATAATTAGGTCTGCATTATGTAACGATTGTTTTTGCTTAGCAAAAGATGCGCTTACAGGGTTTGAAATACTATCCACATAAATAACATTTAGTTTTAGTGGAAGCTTTTTATTTGCTTCTAATACATAAAGGTGCTCTCGGACAGATTGCCCAATACAGTTTTCTTTCTGAAGATTAGCAAAGTCCTCAAATCGAGTAATCAGAATATTAAAACTGGAAGAATCTTTTTGAAAAACGGGTACAAATGACTTATAGGTTTCACTAATCTTGTCAGAGTCAGAGAAAAACCAATCATTTAGCTCTTTTGTATTTAATAGACCTGTAGAGAGGTTTAAATAAGCAAAAAAAGGTATAGAAATTAAAGCGAACCATTGAAAACGATGTCGCCAGCATAAAATAAACTTACAATTATTCTTACAACGTTTTAAATTCTTTGTTCTTCCTAAGCATTTCATTAATAGCAATTATATAATTGAAGAACACTAAGTTACTTCAATTTAAATAATGAATCAACTTACTGAGGGTTCGTAGGAACAAAAATTGATTTTATACGATTGATTAAGCCTTCTAGGATACTAAAAATGGCATCTGAAGAAAAACCACCAATTAGCGCAAGAATACTTCTGCTAAATAAATTATCTGCAGTAGCATCTTTAATAAGGTAATCAGAAAGTATTTCAGATAAAAGTAAACCAGCTATAATACCCAATAAAATTTGTGCAATATAATTGACAGATTCTTCAGGGATTAAGGTGCTTCTTTCTACGGATGCACTTGCTTTTTTAAGCAAGTGAAATAAAACCCCCAAACCAGAAATAGAGATTAGATAACTCATGTTTAACAACAAAGGATATCCATTTCCGTTCAAAACCCCACCATCTAGACTATTATCATTAACTTCTGAAGATAAGCCAATTAAAATGTAGGCGACTAAGAAAATAACTGCGAGTATAATTAAATTTCTTACCAAAGGGATTTTATTAAAGAACGATTTACCTTCACCTTGACTACGAACTTCGCGTGTGAACTCAATAGATTTTGGCGTAGCAGGAGCGACATTCTTACACATCAAATTGTGAGCTTTAATTAAATCATCGATGGTATTGTTATTGATCAATGTATTAACATCGGTATCAATAGGAAGACCATTCCGACCAGCGAAAGAAATCATATCGTTTACTTCTTGACTCAATTCATTAACAACATCTTGAGAAATTCCTGGTAGCTTTTTTGCTTTTGGAGTTGGATCTATAGGAGTTGGTTTTGCCTTTACTTTCGGTGTTGGTGAAGGTTTAGGTGTTGGAGTCGCTTCAGAATTTGCCATAATTATTACATTTAGCCATAAATGTAATGACAGACCCAAACAAAAAAACAGGTAGTTATACCTGTTTTTGATTTCCTGTATTTTTACTTGGTTTTAGATGTCAAAACCAATATTTACGTTTAATTTGTTGGCAATCAGCTTGGTAATTCGTTCCTTAACTTCAGGGATTTTTACACTCTCTAAAACCGTATTTGCAAAAGCATACATTAATAAGGCTCTCGCTTCTTTGTTAGGAATTCCACGCTGTTGCATATAAAACAATGCTTGATCGTCCAACTGTCCAATGGTGCAACCGTGAGAACATTTTACATCGTCTGCAAAAATTTCAAGCTGAGGTTTGGCATTGATGGTTGATCTATCGCTTATCAAAACATTGTTGTTTTGTTGATATGCATTTGTTTTCTGAGCTTCTTTTTCAACAATTACTTTTCCATTGAAAACACCTGTAGAACGTTCATCAAAAATTCCTTTGTAATCTTGATGACTTTCGCAATTGGGCTCAATGTGATGCACTAAGGTATGGTGATCTACATGTTGTTTACCTTCTATAATTGTGATTCCTTTTAAAATAGAATCGATATGCTCTCCTCGTTGATAAAAATTTAAGTTGTTTCTTGTGATGTTTCCACCAAAAGAGAAAGTATGTACAGAAACAACACTTTCAGATTGTTGTTCTATAAACGTGTTATCGACCAAAGATGCAGCAATATGATCGTTCTGAATTTTATAATAATCTACCGTAGCATGTCTATCGGCAAAAATTTCAGTAACAGAATTTGTCAACACAGCATTTTCTGTCAAGCTTTGATGACGTTCGATAATTTGAACGTGTGCATTTTGTCCAACTACAATTAAATTTCTAGGCTGAACCATGGTTGCAGCTTCAGAACCAGTTGTGAAGTTGATAATTTGAATCGGCTTTTCTACTTCTGTATTTTTAGGAATGTAGATATACGCTCCTTCTTTAGCAAAGGCAGTATTTAAAGAAGTTAAATTATCTTCCTTTGCTATCTTGTTAAAGTAATTATCTATAATAGGCTTATACTTTGCTTTGTTTAAAGCAGAAGACATCAAGCATACGTCAATAGTGTCATGCGTGGTTTCTGATAAGAAAGAACTGTATTTCCCGTCAATAAAAACTACTTTGTAAGTATCGATATCATGAATAAAGTACTTCTTTACATCTGCTAGGTCAACAGTTTTTTCCTTGTCAGGAAAAATGCTATAATCCTCTTTTAAAATAGAATTAAGAGAGGTGTATTTCCAAGCTTCCAATTTTTTGGTAGGAAAGCCCAATTTTTCAAAATTCTGAAAGGCTTTTGAGCGAATTTCGTGTAAATCAGAATTAACGTTTACACCATCCTCAAAAGCTACGTAAGAAGAAACTATTTTTTCTTTTAAATCCATATTGCCTGTCATTCCGCATTTGTTGCGGAATCTTTTTTATTATTGATGAGATTCCTGTTTTGACTTCAACAAGCTCAGTCTGGCACACAGGAAAGACAAATTTATTTATATACTTACCTCTTCTTTAATCCAATCGTATCCTTTTGCTTCTAGCTCTAAAGCTAAAGAAGCATCTCCTGTTTTTACAATTTTACCATCGTGTAAAACATGTACAAAATCAGGAATGATATGTTCTAACAAACGTTGGTAATGAGTAATTACAATCACAGCGTTGTCCTTTGATTTTAATTTGTTCACACCATTAGCAACAATACGTAAAGCATCGATGTCCAAACCAGAATCAGTCTCATCTAAGATGGCTAATTTAGGTTCTAACATTGCCATTTGAAAAATCTCATTACGTTTCTTTTCTCCTCCAGAAAACCCTTCGTTTAAAGAACGAGACAAAAACTTTCTATCTATTTCTAATAATTCAGATTTCTCACGAATCATTTTCAACATATCTTTAGCAGGCATGTCTTCTAAACCTTTTGCTTTACGAGATTCGTTAATCGCTGTTTTAATAAAATTTGTCACAGAAACACCAGGAATCTCTACAGGATACTGAAACGATAAAAAGACACCATTGTGTGCTCTTTCTTCAGGAGCTAATTCGCTAATGTCTTCACCATTTAATTCAATAGACCCATTAGTAACTTCATATTCTTCTTTACCAGCAATGATATTTGCCAAGGTGCTTTTTCCAGCTCCATTAGGACCCATAATCGCATGAACTTCTCCGGGTTTTACCTGTAAGTTTAAACCTTTTAGAATTACTTTATCTTCTATTGAAGCATGTAAGTTTTCAATCTTTAACATGATGTCTCTCCTTATTTTTGATTTACTAATTTTTTAATTCGTACTAAATCAGCAGGTGAATGCTGAATGAACACGTTTGCATTCTTTTCTTTGGCAAAGGCTTCAAATTTATCCATGCTTTCTAATGTTTGTTCAACATTGTAATTGAAAGAAGGAACCCCTCTGCTTGTTCTATTTTCTTCAAAGTGATATAGATCTCCCGTTAACAAAACAGGTTGCTCTAATCCTAAATCGATGTATAATACTTGATGCCCAACGGTATGTCCTGGCATAGATTTGATAATGACTGTTCCGTCTCCAAATACATCATAATCGCCATTTAATTTTTGAACCTTAGTCAATTCTTTTACTGAAGGGTCTTTCACCTTCACAGAATCGCCAGCTATTGAGTTGTATTCATTTTCTTGCACCAACCAAGTAGTATTTTTCATATAATTTGCATGTCCAGTGTGATCGAAATGAGAGTGAGACATCGCAAAATATGTAAAGTCTTCAATCTTAAAACCAATAGACGCTAGTTGATTCACTAAAGAATCTGGTCTACGAACAGCAAATATTCCACTAGGTTCGTTGAATGGCTTAGGAAGAACTAATTGCTCTGGTAAACCCGCATCCCACATTAGATTTCCTTTTGGATGAGAAATTACATAGTAAGCATCGGTAAATTGTTTGGTTTGCCCAGTATAGGTAGTGTCTTGAGAAAACACTTCTAATTTTTTTACTAAAATAGCACCTCCTTCTAAAGCATAAAGCTTAACCTTTGACTTAGTAGATTGTTTAGGGTTAATGACCTTACAACCGACAAATACAAAGGAAATTATTAATAAAGAGATAATTTTTTTCATGATTCGTTTCTTTTACCCTACACTTCCTTCTAAGCTGATTTCTAATAGTTTTTGAGCCTCTACAGCAAACTCCATTGGGAGCTTATTCAACACGTCTTTGCTAAATCCATTTACGATTAAAGCAATTGCTTTTTCAGTATCTATTCCTCTCTGGTTACAATAGAACAGTTGCTCTTCTCCAATTTTACTTGTTGTTGCCTCGTGTTCTATTTGTGCGGATTTATTTTTTACTTCTATATATGGAAAGGTATGAGCACCACATTCGTTACCCATTAATAAGCTATCACATTGTGAAAAGTTTCTAGCGTTTTCTGCTCTCGGACTGATTTGCACCAATCCACGGTAACTGTTTTGTGATTTTCCAGCTGAAATTCCTTTTGAAATAATGGTCGACTTGGTATTTTTACCTAAGTGAATCATTTTAGTTCCAGTATCTGCTTGTTGGAAATTGTTAGTCACAGCAATTGAATAAAATTCTCCTATAGAATTGTTTCCTTTTAAGATACAACTTGGATATTTCCATGTAATAGCAGAACCTGTTTCTACTTGTGTCCAAGAGATTTTTGCATTGGTTTCACACAAACCTCTTTTGGTTACAAAATTGTAAACACCACCTTTTCCTTCGCTATTTCCAGGATACCAGTTTTGTACGGTTGAGTATTTAATTTCTGCATCATCCATGGCAATTAATTCAACGACAGCTGCATGCAATTGATTTTCATCTCTACTTGGAGCGGTACAACCTTCTAGGTAACTTACAAAACTTCCTTTGTCAGCCACAACCAATGTTCTTTCAAACTGACCTGTTCCTCCTTCATTAATTCTAAAATAGGTAGATAATTCCATTGGGCAACGAACGCCTTTTGGAATGTAACAGAATGACCCGTCAGAAAAAACGGCTGAATTTAAAGCGGCATAAAAGTTATCTGTTGTAGGAACTACTGTTCCAAGATATTTTCTAACTAGCTCGGGATGTTCTTGTATGGCTTCAGAAATAGGCATAAAAATAATACCTTTTTCACCTAATGTCTTTTTAAAAGTAGTTGCAACAGAAACAGAATCGATAACAATATCTACAGCAACATTTGCTAGTCTTTTTTGTTCTTCTAAAGAGATTCCTAATTTTTCAAAAGTTGCTAATAAATCAGGGTCAACTTCATCCAAACTATTTAGTTTCGGCTTTTGTTTTGGTGCTGAATAATAAGCAATTTCTTGAAATTCAGGTTTTTTATAAGTAACGTTTGCCCATTCAGGTTCTTCCATTTTAGACCAAACTCTAAAGGCATCTAAACGCCATTCAGTCATCCACTCAGGTTCGTTTTTCTTTTTTGAAATAGCGCGAACTACATCTTCATTCAACCCTTTAGCAAAAGTCTCACTTTCGATATCTGTATAAAAACCATATTCATATTCTTTGGTTTTTAGCTCTTCTCTTAAATCGTCTTCGGTATATTTACTCATCTCAAGGGTCAATTATCAGTTAACAATTATAATGAAAAACTCTCTCCACATCCGCAGGTTCTGTTGGCATTTGGGTTGTTAAACACAAATCCTTTACCATTTAAACCGCCAGAATATTCTAATGTAGTACCTACTAAATACAAGAAACTCTTTTTGTCTACAATGATTTTTACATTATTGTCTTCAAAGATTTTATCGTTTTCTTGTTGTTTATTATCGAAATCTAAATCGTAAGAAAGCCCTGAACATCCACCGCTTTTCACACCTACTCGTACAAAATCGGCAGTAGCGTCAAAGCCACCATCAGTCATTAATTCAACGACTTTCTTTTTTGCTGTATCTGAAACTTTTATCATAACTTTATATAGATTAAATCTAAATTGCGTTTGCAAAGATACAATATAAGTCTAAAACTACCATTCTAGCTTACATTATATTGGTTGATTTGACGATCAATTAAATTGATAAAGGATAAAAATTATTATTTTGAAGATTACTTCCTTCCAAAATCTGCAGGAATTTCTCCCCACGCTTTGGTTTCCCATTTAAGAATTGGGTTTTGATAAGAGTTTTCTTTTAACCACTTTTCAGCACGATGTATTAGCTTTAGAAGTTCACTGTTTGAGGAATCAAAGACAACATTGGTTCTGCATTCTTTCTTTTTTAACCAAGACATGGCAATTTTAGAGTCGGTATATATAGGTATTTTATGTAGCCCTTTACTTTTTAGCAAAGCAATTCCGTGCACCAAAGCTAAAAACTCGCCAATATTATTGGTGCCGTTTTCATAAGGACCTTTTTTAAAAACTTCTTTTTTATTGTAGTTGGTAACACCTCTGTATTCCATTTTCCCTGGATTGCCACTACAAGCAGCATCAACAGTTAAAGTGTTCTCGATTGGAGTCCCATATTTTGCTTTTTCAGCGCTAGATAAAACAGCTTTTTTAGTGTTTTTTCCTTTATAATCTGAGTATTTTTTTTTGAATGCTTTTTCAGCTTCAGACTTGTCTGCAAAAGACTTGTATTGAGCTCCATCAAAACTCTGTACAAGTTTTTTGACAGTATTCCATGACGAAAAAACACCGGTTTCTTTTCCTTTCCAGATGACGTAATATTTCTTCTTAGCCATGTTTTAGGATGGTTTCTTCAATTACTTTAGGAAAGTATTTATATTCCAATAGATGAATTTTATTTGCAATATCCTCAGGAGTATCAGAAGGTTCTAGTTGAGTTTTTGCTTGAAAAATAATAGCCCCTTCATCGTAATTTTCATTCACAAAATGAATGGTAATTCCTGTTTCTGTTTCGTTATTTTCTTTAACAGCATTATGCACATTCATTCCATACATGCCCTTTCCTCCATACTTAGGAAGCAAGGCAGGATGAATGTTTATGATCTTATTTTGAAAGGTTTTTATAAAAGATTCGGGTATTTTCCATAAAAAACCTGCCAGAATCACATAGTCGGCATTCGATTTTACATCATTTAAAACAACATCAGATTTGGAAAATTCATCTTTATTGAAAATAACAATTGGCACTCTTAAACACCTACACCTCTCAATAACACCTGCATTTTTATTGTTGGTAAAAACCTTGGTAATGGTTACCAGTTCTGAGTTTTTAAAGTGGTTGATGATTTGTTCTGCGTTGCTACCTGAGCCTGAAGCAAAAATGACAATTCGTTTCATTCTATAGAAATTCAATTACAAAAGAAAGAATAATAGTTGAGATTGTAATTTATAAAATGAACATTCGACAAAAATTGTCTATTTTTAAAACCGATTATTTCAGGGAAAAATTCGTTTAGAATAATAAGATTTGTATTTTTGCCTCGATTTTAAATTTAAAAATTACAAAATTATGTCAGACATTGCATCAAGAGTAAAAGCTATTATCGTAGACAAATTAGGGGTAGACGATAATGAAGTAACTACAGAAGCTAGCTTCACTAACGATTTAGGAGCAGATTCTTTAGATACTGTTGAGTTAATCATGGAGTTCGAAAAAGAATTTGATATTCAAATTCCAGACGATCAAGCAGAAAACATTGGTACTGTTGGTCAAGCGATCAGCTATATAGAAGAAGCTAAAAAGTAACATTTATATGCAATTAAAACGAGTTGTAGTAACTGGACTTGGTGCATTAACACCGATTGGGAACAATATTGAACAATATTGGAATAGCTTGGTTAACGGAGTTAGCGGAGCAGCACCCATTACGCATTTTGATGCTACCAAGTTCAAGACTCGTTTTGCATGTGAAGTGAAAGACTTTACTGTCACTGATTTTATCGACAGAAAAGAATCTCGTAAAATGGATAAGTTTACGCAGTATGCAATGGTGGCTTCAGATGAAGCAATTGCAGACTCAAAATTAGACTTAGATAAAATCAACAAATTACGGGTAGGAGTGATTTGGGGAGCAGGTATTGGTGGTTTAGAGACCTTTCAGAACGAAGTATTAAACTTTGCTGAAGGAGATGGTACACCAAGATTCAATCCTTTCTTTATTCCTAAAATGATTGCAGATATTGCGCCAGGAAATATTTCCATCAAAAATGGATTTATGGGGCCAAATTATACGACTGTGTCTGCCTGTGCATCTTCAGCTAATGCGATGATAGATGCATTAAATTATATTCGCCTTGGACATTGTGACGTAATTGTTACCGGTGGTAGTGAAGCTGCTGTAACGCTTGCAGGTATGGGTGGATTTAATGCGATGCACGCTTTGTCAACTAGAAACGAAAGCCCAGAAACAGCTTCAAGACCTTTTGATGCCGAAAGAGATGGGTTTGTACTAGGAGAAGGAGCAGGTGCTATTATTTTAGAAGAGTACGAACACGCGAAAGCCAGAGGAGCTAAAATTTACGCTGAAGTTATTGGAGGAGGAATGTCTTCTGATGCGTATCATATGACAGCGCCACACCCAGAAGGAATCGGTGTGATTGCTGTAATGAAAAACTGTCTAGAAAATTCTGGAATCAACCCAGAAGATGTAGATCATATTAATACACACGGAACTTCAACACCCCTTGGAGATGTTGCCGAATTGAAAGCTATTTCTCAAGTATTTGGTGATCATGCAAAAAACATCAACATCAACTCAACAAAATCTATGACGGGTCATTTACTTGGAGCGGCTGGAGCTATTGAATCTATTGCTTCTATACTAGCAATGGAGCATGGAATAGTACCTCCAACGATTAATCATACTGTTGTTGATGAGAATATCAATCCAGATTTAAACCTCACATTGAACAAAGCTCAAAAGAGAGATATTAAAATTGCGATGAGCAATACATTTGGATTTGGTGGTCATAATGCCTGTGTAGCATTCAAAAAAATCGATTAATACTTAATGAATTTCATTCGAAAAATAGTCAACTCATCTTCCAAAGGCGAGGATGAAGGGTTTTACAATGAAATACGAGAATTATTAGAGTTCAATCCAAAAAAGATTGAGTTCTATGTTATGGCTTTTACACATCGATCTCTAAAGAAACTAGATGAAGATGGTGAGCTTTTTAATTATGAACGATTAGAGTTTTTAGGAGACGCGATGTTGGGATCTGTTATCGCCTCTTATTTATATAAAAAAGTTCCAAGCGGATCGGAGGGATATTTAACACAAATGCGATCGAAAATTGTAAGTAGAGAACATTTGAATGAATTAGGGAAAGATTTAGACCTTATTCGTTTTGTTAAAAGCAATATTTCCCAAGACAACGTAGGGGATAATATTCATGGAAACATCTTCGAAGCATTAATTGGCGCAATTTATTTAGACAAAGGATACAATTATTGTAAGAAGTTTATTTATGAAAAGGTAATCACACCCTATGTAGACATCCCAAAATTAGAAGGAAAAATCACTAGCTATAAAGGACTGATTATTGAGTGGTGTCAGAAGCAAAAAAAGAAATACTATATCGAAACATATGAAGACACAGGGAACGAATCTGTAAAACACTTCAGTGTAAAGATTAGTATTGATGGAGAACAAATTGCCAAAGGAAGAGCAACTTCAAAAAAGAAAGCAGAAGAGCAAGCCTCTAAAAGAGTCTATTTTACCTTTCAAAAACAAATAGAGAAAGCGTAAGTCGATAACGATTTCGTTAATTTTTGCCTATCTTTTTAAAACAATCCTTAATTTTGTTAGCTAAGTTTTATTAATAATTTAGTTTAATCTCCTAAGAAAATGCAAATTCATTCCCTTGATTTACAAGATTTCTGCGAGGACAATTATACACTGATTGGCATTCATACAGCATTAGAAGATTTTAAATTAGCTTATCTTTTAAATAACAATTTAAGCACGCAATTTTCAAGAGCAAATTTTAGTTTAGATTTTGAAACAGATAGAACGAAAGCGTCTTTTTCTATCTATGATTATACAAATGAAAAATATGATTATGAATGGTATTTGATTGCAAATAGTTATAAAGAAGAACGAAGGAATGAGTTAGATACAATAGCGTTAACAACAGAAACGAAAACGTATCTCGTTCCTGAAAAGAAAAGAGTAGATTATTTTATAAAGATAGTTGGAGATCAAAATCAACAACTGATTCAAAATACAGTAGATAAAATAAAGACTATTGGTCAAGTAGTTACATCGTATACTATAGATACAAACACATTAAAGTCAAAAGAATTTTTAATTTTTTAAACATGCCTACAAACAAGAAAACAAAGATTGTTGCCACCTTAGGTCCAGCAACAAGTACAAAAGAAATCCTTAGAGAACTTGCAACAGCAGGGGTGAATGTTTTTAGAATTAATTTTTCGCATGCAGATTATGAAGATGTTAAAGAGCGAGTAAGCCAAATTCGAGAGATTAATAAAGAGAAAGGATACAATGTTGCCATTCTAGCAGATTTACAAGGACCTAAATTGAGAGTAGGTGTAATGGAAGAGGGTGTTGTTTTAGAAGACGGTGACGAGTTTGTTTTTACAACAGAGCAATGTATTGGAACAAAGGAGAAAGCTTATATGACCTATCAAAGTTTTCCAAGAGATGTAAAAGCAGGAGAGCATATTTTAGTAGATGACGGAAAGCTGATGTTTGAAGTTGTTTCTACAGATAAAAAAGCGAAAGTTGTAACCAAGGTTATAGTAGGAGGAGTTCTGTCTTCAAAAAAAGGAGTGAACTTACCGAATACAAATATTTCCCTTCCTGCATTGACAGAGAAGGATAAAAAAGACGCAATTTTTGCCTTAAGTCTTGATGTAGATTGGATGGCGTTATCTTTTGTGAGAACCCCAGAAGATTTGAGGATGTTACGCGATTTAATTTCTCAACATTCTGAATACAGAGTCCCTGTAATAGCCAAAATAGAAAAACCAGAAGCAGTTGATAATATAGATGCTTTAATTCCTTATTGTGATGGTTTAATGGTGGCGCGAGGAGATTTAGGTGTTGAAATCCCGATGCAGGACGTCCCTTTAATTCAGAAAAAATTAGTTCGAAGAGCTAAAATAGCTAGGATTCCTGTTATTATAGCAACTCAAATGATGGAGACGATGATTGAAAACTCTGTTCCAACAAGAGCAGAAGTAAATGATGTTGCCAATTCTATCATGGATGGAGCAGACGCAGTAATGTTATCTGGAGAAACTTCTGTTGGGAAGCATCCAATACGAGTAATTCAAAAAATGAGTGAAATAATTATGAGTGTAGAGAACTCACCTTTAATAGAAGTTCCTGTAAGAGCACCTCATATTCGTACAAATCGATTTATTACAAAGTCTGTATGTTACCATGCAGCTTTGATGGCAAATGACACAAATTCTGCTGCAATATGTACCTTAACCAATAGTGGTTATACAGCGTTTCAAATCTCGGCATGGAGACCTAGAACTCATGTGTTGGCATTTACAACCGAAAGACGAATTTTAGGAAAATTAAATCTGCTTTGGGGAGTGCGAGCTTATTTTTATGATGAAAACTTAAGTACAGACGATACAGTTGAAGATATTAATAGAATTGCCAAAGAGATGAAATATGTGAAATCAGGAGACTTAATAATCAATTTAACAGCAATGCCTGTTGAAGAGCACGGAATGGTAAACACACTTCGTGTTTCTGAAGTGAAATAATAACTATAAATTCACTTTCTGAGTAGCTATAATTGCATTGTTTGTAACAAAAGGCATAGGGATCATCTCTGAGGACCTTGGCTTAATAGAAAACAGAGGGTTTAGCAATAAATCATCTGATATTTCATTGATAATAATTTGAGGATTCACATCTAAATCTAAAGTCATTTGAAGCCTCAATTCAGTATCTTGATTTCCGAAATGATAAATTAAAAAAGAACCTCTTTTCACACCATATTTTTTCCCATAGTTAACAGGAACAGAATTCACCAATAATTTATGAAAACCAATAGAATCGCTGGAGGAGAGTTCAATTTTTCGAATTTTTCTTTGGGGTTTAATAAGTAAATCGATGACTCTTTTTTCTTCAATTATAGTATCTTTTTCAATCTGAATAAGCGCATTTAAAAGGGGAACTTTTTTTGCTTGTTTGTGATAGCTCAACCAAGTATTGTATTTGCTTTTTGTATTTGCAGAAGGAATCCCTCCTTTTGTAGGGTTTTCTCCAAGTTTTTGCGAGATAAAAGAGTCAAGTACTTTATTATATGTACCCCAATAAGCACTTGAATCTTTAACGTTTTGTATGTATATTAAACTATTGGGTTTCTTTTTTTGTTCGCTAAAACCAGATAGAGATGTAGCGATAATGAAGAAGGTAATCGCTGCAAGAGCAGACAGCTTAAGAAAAGCACTTCTAGATTTTGAAGCATTTATAATAGGAAGTAAAAGACCAAAAATCAAAGCAATAAAAATTGCACAAATATATAGAGCCTTTAAACCTAGAGCCACACCTAGAGTTTTAATAATAGGAGCCAGCATATAAACAGTAGGAATTGATAGGATTGAAAATAAGATTGAATAGGTTTTGGAAGTAGGTTTCACAAAAATTGAAATTCCCAAAATGAGCTCTGCAATAAATACAGGGATAATAAAGAACCCAGCCCCTTTAAAATCTTCAAGAATTAAGAAATTCACAATCAACCAAAGAACGATTGGCACAATTAACAAACTGGTTATATTGTCTTTTTTTGTAAACCTTTTGTATACTAAATACAGAATCCAAAGATTTAAAAAAGCAAAAGCCACCATATACCAATATCCATTATAAGTAAAGCCATGAAGAATGTCATTATACTGCGGGTGGATCCATAATAAACCTTTCCATAAGAGAAATGTAACCCCACCGCATAAAACTATTGAGATTAAGGAAGGAATAAACCCAATTAAAACCTGTTTTTGATTCAGTTTGTTTAACATAAACCCACAAAAAACAAGAATTAAAAGAATCACTATCGCAATTAACAACATAGGAGATACCCAAGAAAAAGGATAACTTAAAACCTTTATAAAAGGAAAGTTTACATAGACAAAATCTACATTGCTGTTTAAATCGTTGATGTTAGAATTGCCAAAATAGTTTAAAGAAGTCATTAAGTAATCTGCTTGATGCGCTAAAGAAGTTCTGTCTAACCTCTCGTAGGTGTCTTGAAGCGTATGATAATCAAAATGATCTCCTATAAAAGCAAAATTAAAACCATTGATATTTCCATTTTCTCTAAAAACAGTAAGATCAGTATCGTTAGGTAATTTTTTATAAACACTATATACTAAAGAGTTTGATGTAGGATGGCTAGGGTTGGCTTTTATAAATTCTGAAATTAGTTTACTATTCTTTCCGTTGGTTTCCATTAGCATATAACTAGGACCTCCACTTCCTCTTGCTTCGAAGTTTAAAACAAGGCCAACGTCCTTTGCCCAAGGATGATAGTCAACAAAGGCATTGGCGCCTAACAAGCCTAGCTCTTCTGCATCTGAAATAAGAATGATAATATCGTTTTTTGGTTGCTCTTTTTTCGCTAAAAAAGCTCTTATTCCTTCAAGAATTGTGATGACTCCTGATCCAGCATCACTAGCACCCATTCCTAAGTTTGGATTGGAATCATAATGTGACAAAAGCAATAGCGCTTTTCCTTCTCCCTTACCTTCAATTCTAGCTAAAATGTTTTCAGTAGTTGTGCCTGCAAACCATTTTTTATTGATTACAGTTTGGGTTTGAATGCTGGGATTTAATCCCATTTTTTTCAATTCATCAACAATATAATTTTGAACATTTTTATGCCCTTCCGTCCCCACATGATGTACCTCTTTTGTAATGTTTTTTAAATGAGTTAAGGCTTTATCGATAGAAAAATCAGTTTCATTTTTTGCCTTCTTTATTGAGTTTGGCTTTTGATTATATAGACCCCAAAAGACCGTAAGAAGAATAATGAGAAAAGAAATTACAGAAGCATATTTTTTCATATAGTAATTATTTCTATAAATGTAATAAATAAAAAAGTTAAAAAATAAAGATTGTAAATTGTTTAAAATCAGTAACTTTAAGCAAAGCAATTTTTCATATGGGGATTATTAACTTTCAAGGGAAACGAGATAAAAAAATTTCTAAACCTGCCGAACAAATTTTAGTTTCTGATTATATGACAACTAAGTTGGTAACTTTTAAGCCAAGTCAGTCTATTCATGATGTAATCAGCGCCTTAATTAAATATAAAATTTCTGGAGCTCCTGTAGTGAATGAAAAAAATGAGTTGGTGGGTATTATATCTGAAACAGATTGTATCAAGCATATTTCTGAGAGCAAGTATTATAATATGCCCATGGACAATAGTCACACAGTTGAGAAAAACATGGTATCTGAAGTTGAAACAATTGACAAGAACATGAATATTTTCGATGCTGCAAATAAGTTTATTGGATCTGGACGTAGACGATTTCCTGTCATAGAGAATGGGAAATTGATCGGACAAATTAGTCAGAAAGATATTCTAAAAGCTGCCCTTAAAATGAAGGGTAACAGCTGGAAATAATCCTAATAATCTTTTCTAATCAACAAGAAAGTTTCATTTTCTAAAGCTAAATAACCTTCATCATAGACATAGAAATATGTATTTCCAGTTTTGGTTTTGTATATGGAAGTGAATAATTGAAAGTCAAAACCTTTGTCATATAGCTTAGTTCTAGAAACTTTTGTTTTCCCTTTATAATTCAATTCAGAAAGAACCTTATGGTTTTTACGTAAGCGATTGTTAATATTTCTTATGAGGTTCTTACTATCTTTGTTTACCTTGTTATTATAGGAATTACGGCAGTAATCAGAGCAGAACTTCTTATCAACTCTCCCTTTTACAGAATCTCCACATTCCAAACATTGTTTAGTTTCCATTGTTTATTTTTTTAAATAAAAATATAAACTTTTTTAGAATTTGATATTTAAAGTAAATTATTTATTCTTTAATGAATTTTTTAACACCAACCTCTCCATTAAAGCTATAGATTTTAAGTAGATAAATACCACTTGTTAAATTATTCGTATTAATTTGAGTTTGATTAGTTTCTAAGATTTTTTGACCAAGATGATTGTAAACTTGTATCTTTTTAAGTTGTTGTTTTGAATTTATATTTAAAATACCATTTGTTGGGTTAGGAAAAACCTCTATCTCTGTTAAGAGATAATCGTTAATATTTAAAACTTTCTTTCCAGGGCAAGAACCATCATTTAAACATGGTCTAGAATTTTTATGAGCAATAATACGACCGTAGGTAAAATTGTTAACAGTCATTGGATTGGAAAAAGAAATCATACTGTTCATCATTTCGCTACTACTAGCAAACCCATCTGTATGAGTACCGTTCCATGTGTGACCGTATTCATGAATCCATAAGTTAACTTTATTAAAATCAAATTGACCTGCAGTATCATCAACCCAGTTATAAGATGTATTTAAACAAATGCCTCCTATATATGAATAACCAATAAAATTTATAACGTCATCTTTTGCTGTAAAAAAAGTAGCAACATCAGGGTTTGAAGTGAAACCATTATTTTCTCCCCAGTTTTTAAACCTTTCAAGAATAGAATTATTTCCACAATCAGGAAATGTAATATTATTACACGGAATTACTATGTTTTCATGAATGATCTCGTTGCGTCCAGCTTCATAAAATTCAATAATCTTTTTATCAATTTCAAAATTGTCTAAAAAAAATGCTGAAACACTATTAAACCTACTTGTCAATATATTTTCTGCTTGTCTATTCCCTCCATACTTATTTTTGGTAAGCTCGTCATATGCAATTGCAACTTCAGCACATACAACATTAGATAAAGATTTACTGATTGCTCTTTTTTCATCAGAATCAATTATACTGATCTCGTTTTGCCCACAGGAATAATTGTTGTCGATAGATTTTTTTGGACGATATACTACAAATTGATTTGGATTGACATTTGAATCATAAATCTGTAAAGGCTCTATAAAATATTGCTCATTATTTTCGAGAGTTATCATACCATATATCCAATTAGGCCCCAAAGTAATAACTACTTTCTGATCATTATTAGTATTATAACCTCTGTAGGTTTTAAGTTTCGGTACGACATAACTAATCTCTTTACCCTTATTAGTTTGTGTTACCCTTCTAAAGTTTTCAGAAAACAAATTATGTTCTGTCAGTTCTAATTTCCACAAATGTGAATTGCCTAATTTTAATTGAAAGCTAGTTTTGCCTTTTGAGTTTTTTTTATTAGAATGATTAAAAATAGCTAATGCATCTATTTCATAGATATCCAATTCTTTTGTTGTTTCAATTATTTTGGAATATTTAGCTTTAGAAGAATTCGTTTTTGAAGTGTTGATTAAACTTCCATTAAAAGAAACAGTTTGTCCTAATAATACAGATTGAATTAAAACAAATAGTAGAGTAATTGATTTTTTCATTTAAATCCTTGATTAGTTAAGTTATTATCAATAATTATTCCAAATATATCCCTTTAAAGGGAAACTAATCGTTTATAAACGACTACAAACATTTACAACCGAAAGTAAGTGCTTTGTAACCGAATATAGTTTTGAAGTTGTCACATCTTTGTCTTGTCAAAGCGAATAACCGTTTGATGTAAATTAAATTATAAACTTGCGCTGAGTAAAAAGACAAAGTGCACAAAACCTTATCTTATGAATACGTTAAGAAACAAAGTACAGTTAATTGGAAATTTAGGAAACGATCCAGAAATCATCACATTAGAAAGCGGAAAAAAACTAGCCAAGTTTTCATTGGCAACCAATGAGAGTTACAAAGATGCAAATGGCGAAAAACAAACCAAAACCGATTGGCACAATCTAGTTGCTTGGGGTAAGACAGCTGACATTATTGAAAAGTATGTGACCAAAGGAAAAGAGATTGCCATTGAAGGAAAACTTTCAACGAGAAGCTATGAAACCAAAGAAGGAGAGAACCGCTATGTAACAGAAGTGATCGTAAACGAATTGCTAATGTTGGGAAATAAGTAGTGGGAAGATTTTGCTATGAATAAAAAACCCGAGATTATTAATCTCGGGTTTTTATTGATTAATGATCTGAATGCCCATCATCTTTGATATCAACAGTAAGGCTCATTTCCATACTGTGGTCGTATTGACAACAGCCAGGTAATTTTTTATAAGCATCTTCATTTCCTTTCACTTTGTCTGTATCATATCCTGAAGCTGCGATTGCATTATGAATAGCATCTAAATTTGTTTTAGAACCGTCAAAAGAAACATCAATTTTCTTTCTTGACTTGTTCCAATCAGCTTTTGATACTCCATCAACTCCATTTACCGCAGTTTCAATCGTAGTTTTACACATTCCGCAATTTCCTCTTACTCCAAAACTAGCATCTGTCATTGCAATTTTAGTTTCAGTTTGATCAACTTTGGTTGTGTCTTTCTTTTCTGACTTACATCCTGTAAAAACCATTGTGGCTATTATTGCTAAACTTAAAATCACTTTTTTCATTTTTAAAAATTTAATTATTATTTGATTGTTTTTGTTACTTCTCCACACGTTAACATAGCATTTCCGAAATACGGATTTAACACTTTTTCTTGTAAACTCAACCAGTACCCTCCAGTATTATTATCTGCCATAGGGCAAAATTGACTGTATACTTCTTGATTAATTCCAAATTTTTCGACAATCATAATGAAATTAGCCGAAAGAGGCTTGAAATGGTTTCGTTGCTGTTGAATATCTGTTGTTGAATTAAGAGATTTGGTATGTTTTTTTAACTCTTTAGAGAGTTGCATCCAAGCAGTATGAGCATCACCCTTTAATAATTTCATCTCTACATCTGCTAAATTTTTTAGCATCATAGATGAAGCTAGAGTTGTTGTTTTTACATCTTCTTTGATAAGTGCATCTTTCAAGACAATATATTGGTCAAATACTTTTTTGAGTTGCTCTTGAAATTTTGAATCTACAGATACTCTATCTGTATTCATTTTGATTTCTTCTACATTCTTAGTCATCCCTAAATGTCCTTCGTGACCTGTCATTACTTTGCCACCTTCTTTATTCATCATCGATTTCTTTCCTTGTAATTGTGCAGCTGCATCTACTGTGAAAGTACCATTTGTAACAACTACATTGCCTATAAATAACCCCTCAACTACCTCATATTGATCACCAAGACGATTTCCTAGAAGAACTTCCTGCATTTGAAAAACTGGTTCATTAGCATTGGTTTTCAAATAAACAACAGATCGTTTGCCTGTCCAAAGGATAGCAGATGCAGGAATTACGATTGGTTGTGTTTTAGCAGCAATAACTTTTATGTTACCTTCCACAAACATTCCGGGTTTGAACCTATTATTTGTGTTCTTTAAAACGACCCTTAATTTTACAGTTCTTGTTTTAGCATCTAAAATTGGATCAATAAAATCTACTATTGCTTTGAATTCTTTGTTAGGGTATGCATTCGTTGTTACCAAGACTTCTTGCCCTATTTTAAAAACATCAATCTGATTTTCATAGACATCAAAATTTGCCCAAAGAGTACTGAGATTAGCAATTTTTAGTAAAGGTTGACCTTGTTTTAGATAATCGCCCTGCTCTGCTAACTTCTCAGATACAGTACCTGAAACTGTAGCGTACACAGGAAAGTTCTCTTTTACCTTTCCAGTTTTTTCAATCTGATTGATTTGATTTTCGGAAAGCTTCCATAACTTCAATTTATTACGAACTGCTTGGTATAATTTAGGTTGTGATTCTTTTAATGAAGCAGCCGTAATTAATTCTTGTTGTGCCGTATACAATTCTGGTGAGTAGATAGTTGCTAACAATTGCCCTTTTTGGATTTTTTCTCCTGTGGAGCTCACATTCAACTGTTCTATTCTTCCTGAAAAATAACTTACCTGAACAACATTAGCTTCTTCATTTTCTACAATTTTACCTGATAGTTTAACTGTATTATTAGTAGATGTAGCATTCCTAACAACAGAGGTTTGGATGTTTGCTAGCGCCATTGCATTTTTTGTCAACTTAAATTGATCTGCTGCTAATCCTTCTGCTCCAACTTCAGCAGGAATTAAATCCATTCCACAAATAGGGCAGTCTCCTGCTTCTGGTTGCATAATCTGTGGATGCATAGAACAAGTCCATTTATGATTCCTAGCTTCTTGCTCAGTATGGTCATGCTCTTTCTCTTTTGCATTTGCTCCACCAAACAGCACCCATCCTAATAATAATCCTACTGCTAAGGCAGCTATATAAATGCTATATTTTTTCATTGTTTCTAGTTTTTCGTTTTACTAATTTTCTAATTGATGGAGAGGAAGTGAACCATAATAAAAATCCACTAAGTACTGTAATCAATCCCAACAAAGAGAATGCTCTGAGGACAATCGTGTTAAAATTATCTCTTCCTTGATAATCCATAGTGTGTGTCATCCATAAAAAGTCAAACCAACGCCAATTCCTGTGTCGTACGGTTTGAAATTTTCCATCTAATACCGAGATATATGCTTTAAGATTATCATCGGTTTTGTAAGAAATTACATAAGCAGGTAGCAATTTCTTTCTATATTCATGGTGCTTGCCTGTCTCGGTAACTTTTTCAATATTGGTTACCTCTAAATAATCTTTCATATAGTTTTTAGCCACATACAATGCTTCATTTTTTGTAATCTCATTTTTTTGCTCACCTGAGCGAGCATTATACAAAGATGAATTATTAATAAAATAGTAAGGAATCCGATTAATGTCTCTTATTTCTATGGTTCTGATTGCTTCATTTATGCCTAAAGAACTAGGACTCGCCAAACTATCAAATGCTTTGGGTTGATATTCTAGGTTTTTATAATGATCTCCATGAATCTCATCAATATCTGTCCAGCTGAAATACAAGCCACTTATTGTCCAGAATAAAAATTGAATTCCCAGAAATAAACCTAGATAACGATGTGTTTTTCTAATTTTTAATGCTGTATGTCTATTTACCATTGTTATTACTTTATTTTAAATGGAAAACTAACTGTTACTTTTTCCCAACTCAATGAGATTGTTCCTTCACCTTCACTTGTTTTCTTGATCTCATACTTTAAATGTTCCGTGACTTCATCTGAAACAACAGGTGTAACTTTGAAACGTATTACATCATCTTTTTCGTCATATTCATCTTTGCCATGCTGATCCCAATTAGAATTCAATATGATTGTCCATTTTTCTTTTGATGGAATTGTAAACAAACCATATTTTCCTGCTGCTATTGTTTTTCCTTCTATGATTAGATCTTTATTCGTTTCTAACCAAGTTGCTTTGTGTGCACCAGCTTGCCAGACTTGATCATATGCCAATAATCCACCAAAAATAATTCTTCCACGTACTCCAGGAGAAGAATAATCAATGTGAACGTGAGCATCTCCGACCATAGCCATTGCAGAAGTGTGCGGACTTAATGGTTTTTTCTTTGTCTTTTCTACTTTTTCAGTTGCATCATTATGACTGTGTTTTTGTTTTTCAGAAGTTGTTTTTTCGTTTTTGCAACTTACAACTAGAAGACTAATTACAATTAATAGTGCTATTTTTTTCATTGTTTTATCTTTTATGGTTAAACTATTTATTTACTTAATTTTAAAATTCTAAATGCTCCTTGTATTACTAATACAAATACGATCACTCCTATAATCAAATCTGGTAATCCAGTGTTTAACCAACTCACCAATATCCCCGCTATTATTACACCAAGATTTATAATAATATCATTAGAGGTGAAAATCATACTTGCTCGCATATGAGCTTCATTACTTTTTGATTTTTGTAACAGATACAAGCAAATACCATTCGCTATAAGAGCAAATATTGAAACGATAATCATTGTTGAGAATACAGGTAGGGCTTCATAAGCTAAAAATCTACGTATAACTTCAATAATTCCTATAATGGCAAGAGTTATCTGAAAATAGCCTGCATATTTCGCAATTCTTTTTTTTCTTATTACTGTACTACCAACAGCTATTAAACTTAATCCATAAACAAATGAATCTGCTAACATATCTAAACTATCAGCTACTAATCCCATCGATTTTGAAATGAGTCCTGTACTCATTTCTATTAAAAAGAAACCGAAATTAATAATAAGTACAGACCATAATAATTTTGATTGATTTGAATCTTCGTGAACTACATCAAATTCAATAATTTCAGTCTCAATTATAGTACAGTTTAGATTTATTCCATTAATACAATCTTCAAGAATTTGATTATCTTCTTTGTGGTATATCGTTAGCGTTCTATTTGATAAATCAAAATCAAGTTTTTTAATTCCTGAAAAATCATTCAACTTCATTCGGATTAAATTTTCCTCGGATGGACAGTCCATTTTTAATATTTTAAAAGTTGTTTTATTCATAGAACAAATCAATTTTTAGATTGTAACTCTCCCTTTAACAATTGTGCGTTAAATGCACATATAATTGTGCTAATACTCATTAATGCAGCCCCAAATGCAGGGCTAATCATTAATCCTGGAATGAAACCAGTAGCCAATGGTAATGCGATAATATTATAACATGTAGCCCAAACCAAGTTTTGAACCATCTTACGATATGTAGCTTTTCCAAAAAGTATCAGGTTTGCAATATCATTTGGGTCACTGTTTACTAAAACAATGTCAGCAGTTTCTGCTGCGACATCTGTTCCAGAACCAATAGCAATACCTACATCTGCTTGTGCTAGAGCTGGCGCATCATTGACACCATCTCCAGTCATAGCAACAAACTCTCCTTTTGCTTGTAGTTCTTTAATTTTTTCTTGCTTTTGATCAGGAAGTACTTCCGCCATATAATCATCTAGATTTAGCTTATACGCTACATCTTTCGCAACCCGTTCATTATCTCCTGTTAATAGTGATACTTTTATGTTGTTACTTTGAAGTGTCTTTATAGCTTCATAAGAGCTTTCTCTTATTTCATCTGCGAAAGTTACAAACCCAATTAATTCGCCATCCACAATGGTAAATATTTTTGTTTCCACACCATCTTCTTTGTCTTCAGGAACTACCTTGTTTAGTTGTTCCATTAATACATAGCCACCTGCTTGTATTTTTTTTCCATCTACATATCCACTTACACCTACACCAGCATTATATTTAAAATCGGTTACTACTGGTATTTGAATGTTTTCTGCCTTAGCCTTTCTCCTCAATCCTTTAGAGATATGATGCTCTGATGGACTTTCAACCGCTGTTGCATAAGTCAATAATTCTGTATCATTGTAATTAGACGATAATGAAACAATCCGAATTACTTCGTGAGAGCCTTTGGTAAGTGTTCCTGTTTTATCAAAAACAATAGTTGATATTTTACGTGAAGCTTCAAATGCAGTTCTGTTACGAATTAACAAACCATTTTTAGCGGAAATACTGGTTGAAATAGCTGCCACTAATGGTACAGCCAATCCTAAAGCGTGCGGACAACAAATGACCATAACTGTGACCATCCGTTCTAATGCAAAAGACAAATCTTTTCCTAAAGCTAGCCAAATAGCAAAAGTTCCAAACCCTAAAATCAACGCCAAAACTGTTAACCATTTTGCTGCTACATCTGCCAAACGTTGGGTTTTAGATTTCTGCTTTTGAGCAGTTTGAACCATATTGATCACTTTAGATAAATAGGTTTCTTCTCCAATACCTTTTACTCTCGCTTTTATAACACCACTTCCATTAATAGCTCCTCCTATAATTTCTTGATCTATTGTTTTTCTTACAGGTCTACTTTCTCCAGTAAGCATACTTTCATTGAAATTGCTTTCACCTTCTATAATAACGCCATCAGCAGGAACTTTTTCTCCAGGCTTAATTAATATGACATCACCTTGCTTTAACTCACTAATTTTTATTTTTCTTGTTTCACTACCTTCTACTAAATTGGCTTCATTTGGCATTAATGCTGCTAGAGCTTCTAAGGCTTTACTAGCTCCAAGCACTGAACGCATTTCAAGCCAGTGACCTATTAACATCACATCGATCAGCGTTGCTAATTCCCAAAAAAAAGTTTTGCCTTCAAACCCGAAAATAACAGCAACACTATAGAAATATGCTGCTGAGATTGCTACTGCAATCAGCGTCATCATACCTGCGGACTTATTTTTTAATTCACTAAATAAACCCTTTAAAAAAGGTAAACCTCCATAGAAGTAAACGATACTCGACAAAGAGAACAACAGATAATTACTCCCTGAGAAATTCCAATCTACGCCCAGCCATTTTTGTATCATTGGTGATAGCATCAAAATTGGTAACGTCAATATAGTAGACACCCAAAATCTACGTTTAAAACCTTCAATCATCATTTTATGATGATCATGCCTCATTTCCCCGTGACTTGGATTATGATCAGAGTGGTTCATTTTTGAATGAACCATTTTATTATGGTCTTGATGCTTTTTATGATCCATTGTTATATTTTTTAAAATATTAGCATAAGAATCGCCATGACAATCATAATGGCATTCTCTATAAAAGTGGCTTCGGTCATAGGCAGCTTTAAAGCTGTTCCTAAACAAGCACATCGAATTGATTTTTTATCTAACAATGTTCTAGTCACTCCAATAGTAGTAATTCCTAAAACTACGAGTGTAATCCATAAGGCGATATTGAGTTCAAACCGTAGTAAAAACATTAAGCCCAATGCAGTTTCTATAAAGGGATAGACCCATCCGTAGAACGGAACTCTTTTTGCCAAGGGGTCGTACATTCTAAAAGATTCTGGAAACCCTTTTAAATCTAGCATTTTGAAAAAGCTAAATACAATGTAGAACAGCCCCATAAAATCAAACATAAAACTTCCCCAACTCCAATCTTTATAGTTCAATAACACACCTGCTGTAAGGATATAAAACAGAATCAGAAATAAAGGTTTGAGCTGTTGAAACTTGGTTTGCTCTTCTTCCAAAGAAAAATCTGTAACGACAGATGCAGTTGCTGTTTTTTCTTCAACTCTCTCAGTAATTGTATATTTTTCAGGAAGTACTTCTTGTAATTTTTCTGTTGTAATATGTGCATCCATGGTCAGTTCTGCCTCACCCTTTTCAAGGTCAATTGCTACATGAGTTACCTGTTTGATTTCAGATAAATATTTTTCTACAGAGGCTACACATCCGCCACAGATCATTCCAGTAAGGATATATGTATGTTTCATAATTTCGGTAATTTTAAGGTTATTGAATCATTTATTCTCAAAGCATCTACATGTCCTGCAAGATTTTGAGCCTTGAAATGCATATGATTATTTGAGCTATGATGCGTAAAGATGGCTTTATGCTGAGTAGAATAAAATCCTAAAATTACTACTTCTTGATTCCTTAGTGTTCCATTTAGTCCAGAGTTCTGATGTTTTTGATGTGTATGAATTGTATCATCAGCATCCCAATCGATTACATGCCATTGCAATTCAGAAATAGTGCCTTCAAGGATAAATGGAAAAGGTTTACTTACATCGATTCTCAATCTTTTTGCTTCATCTATAAGTAGACTCTCTAGGTCGGTTTTAGATGCAAAGAAAAAGGAATAATTTTCCACCCATTCTTCTACCTGAGCATATACCAGTAATGATGCTGAACCTGTGAAATTATTTTCAATCTCTATTAAGCTGTCTTTTACTTTGCTATTAAATATAGCTCCGTTAAAGATTTGTATTTCTCCTTTTAAATTTTCATAAGCTCCTAAGGCATACAAATGTTCTCTTTTAGACAATGTGTCCAAATCTATTGTCTTAGAAATATTTCCAGACATCATATCTTTTAAAGCTCCTGTATACTTTACTTTGAACACTTGTTTTTTTTCTTGCTTGCATGAAACAAAAAGGAGTAGTGTTAAAAAAACGATAGCTGCTCTCATATTAGTTGGTTAAATAATTAACAATAGTACTTTGCACATAAAAACTCTTTATTGCTTCAACTTGGTTCATCTGAAACTTTAATTGAAGCTCTTGTATATCCAATACATCATTGAAATTGATAGTTCCTGCCTCATAGTTTTTAATGAGTATTTCTTCTGCGCTCTTTGCTTTGCCTAGGTTCTTTGCGTTGGTGTCGAAACTAATTTTAGCAGAAACTCTCTGATTGATTGCTCTGTCTAACAAGGTTTCCAAGCGATTTTTTCGAACTTGTTTATCAAATAGTAATTCTTCTTGTTTGAACTGATTTTGCTTTGTCTTTGAAGAGTATTTCTTACTGAATATGGGAATGGAAAGTGAAACCATGGGCATTACAATATCTTTACCATTGTCAGAAAAACTCATATTCGGTCGTTCTGAAACAGCCACGTAATCCAATCCAAAGCCAATCATAGGTTTCTGTTCTTTTTGATTTAACAACTCTGATTGTTCTATTGATTTGTACAATTTATCATATTTGATCAATTCTGGATGTAATGACAATTCATCTGTAGGAATATTTTCTAACGATTTTGGTATTTCTAAAGAATCAATAGCTTCAACAGGGATACCTTTTTGTCTATTGAGAAGTTTATTGATACTGGTTTGTTCTGAAATGAATTGTCTTTCCAAAATTTGCATTAGTTGTTCTAAATCATGCTGTCTCATTTGTAATTTGAGGACATCTACAGCTGAGGCTTTTCCTGTTTCAACAGACGTTAAAGCCATCGTTTCATAGGTTTTGAGTAGGGCTATATTTCTTTGCAACACTTTTTGTTTTGCACGAATTGCATAGACGCTGTAATATCCTTGAGATACCGAAGCAATTAGTTTTCTTTTTGCTATTGCAATATCCTCATACTTTGCATCTGCCATGGAACTCACATAATTTTCTCTTGTTGTGATTGAGCCAAACCAAGGAATCATTTGCTTTACTGATACTTTAAATCGTTGCGCTCCTGTTCTTGTTTCTGGTTCACTAGCAAAATACCCTAACCCAAATTCTGTGTTCGCAAGTGAATTGACTTCATTTTTTTTCTCTAAAGCACTCTTGTAAATAGATTCAAATCTTTGAATCTCAGGGTTATTCTTCAGTGCAACCTGTATCAACTCTTCCAGTTGCTGAGCATGTGAAAAACTTCCTATAAAGCAAGCTATTATAAGTATTATTATTTTTCTCATTTTGTGATTCTTTTAAGTTGAAATTCCTTTTTCCAGCTGAATAATACTGGAACAACAAATAAGGTGATTAAAGCAATTAACATTCCTCCAAAACTTGGAATAGCCATTGGAATCATAATGTCACTTCCTCTTCCAGTTGATGTTAAAACAGGTAGTAGAGCTAAAATGGTTGTCGCTGTTGTCATCAAACAAGGTCTAATCCGCTTCTCTCCAGCTTCAACAACCGATGTTCTAATATCCTTTTTTGTCCTTGGTGTATTTCTGTCAAACGTTTGTGTTAAGTATGTTGCCATCACAACACCATCATCAGTTGCAATTCCGAATAGTGCAATAAATCCAACCCAAACAGCTACACTTAAATTAATAGGGTGCATTTGGAATAAATCTCGAAGGTTCTCTCCAAAGAAATTGAAATTTAAAAACCAATCTTGGCCGTATAACCAAATCATAATAAACCCTCCTGCAAAAGCGACCGCTATACCTGTGAAGACCATTAAAGATGTAGCTACAGAACGAAATTGAAAATATAGAATTAGGAAAATGATGAGTAATGCCAATGGCACTACTACAGACAACGTTTTTTCTGCACGTAACTGATTTTCGTATGTTCCTGTGAATGCATAGTTAATCCCTTTGGGTACAACCAACTCTCCAGAAGTTATTTTTTGTTGTATCAACGTTTGTGCATTCTCTACAACATTTACTTCTGCAAAACCATCCAACTTATCAAATAATACATAGCCTACCAAAAAAGTATCTTCACTTTTAATCACCTGTGGACCTTGTTCATATCGAATCGTTGCCAATTCACTTAATGGTACAGGATTCCCTTTAGAAACAGGAATATAGATTTGCCCTAAATCAGAAGGATTTGCTCTTAATTCTCTAGGGTAGCGAACTCTGATTCCATAACGCTCTCTGCCTTCAACAGTTTGTGTTAAGACCATGCCGCCAACAGCAATTTTTAGTACATTTTGAACATCATCTATTGAAATGCCATAGCGTGCTATTTTCTCTCTATCAATATCAATGAGTAGATACGGTTTCCCTACAATTCTATCTGCAAAAACAGCTTCTTGCTTAACACCTTCTGCTTGTTTTAAAATGGTTTCCAATTGAATACCAAAGGCTTCGATTTGTTTTAAATCTTGTCCTTTTACTTTGATTCCCATAGGTGCACGCATTCCAGTTTGCAGCATGACCAATCTAGTTTCTATAGGTTGTAGTTTGGGTGCAGAAGTAACCCCTGGTAATTTGGTTACTTTGACAATCTCATTCCAAATATCATCAGGTGATTTAATTTCTGGTCGCCAGTTGCGGTAAAATTCACCGTCTTTATCTTCAATTAATTGAGAGCTTTCGATTGAACTTAGAATAGCATTTTCGGTGTGATTCGGATTTGCTATAAACCTTCCGTCTTTTAACTCGAATAGTCCATCATCATTAATCTTATAACGTTGTCGTTCACCATTAGCATTCAACATATATTCAGGTTTATACTGAATCATATTTTCGTACATTGATAAAGGTGCGGGATCTAAAGCCGATTCTGTTCGTCCAGCTTTACCAACAACTGTTTTAATTTCAGGAATACTAGCAACAGCCATATCGAGTTGTTGTAATACTCGTTTGTTTTCTTCTACTCCCGAATGTGGCATTGAAGTAGGCATCAATAAGAAAGAGCCTTCATTTAATGAGGGCATAAATTCTTTGCCTGTGTTTTTCATAATGAAAAACCCTGCAATGACAATTCCTGTAGGAATGGATAAAAACAATACTTTATTGGCCAATGCCCATAGTAAAATTTGCGTATAATACTTTCTAAAAAGCGTGAAGACTCCTAATAAACCAAAACAAATAATACTTACAAAAATGAGATTCCAAAAAATACTTTTATCAACTCCTAATGGTCTCCAGTATTCAGCCAAAAGAAATACAATTGCTAAAACTGATATGATGATATTGATTAGATTCCCTTGCTTTTCTGTTACTTTTTCTTGAAATTTTAATAAAGCAACAATTCCGAATACCATAAGAATCAGACCTAACCAATAGCCATAAATAACAGCGGTTAACCCTAATAGAATCAATAGACAATTTAAAACATACTGAAAACTCTTTCTAATCTTCTTTTTCTTTCGGAATAAAAACGCTGCAAAAGGAGGAATCAGAAATAAAGCTACGATGATAGAAGCTGTTAAGGCAAACGTTTTTGTAAAAGCTAGTGGTCTGAAGAGCTTCCCTTCTGCACCTATCATCGTAAAGACAGGAATAAAGCTAATGATGGTAGTCATTACAGCTGTTACAATTGCTCCAGAAACTTCGGTTGTCGCATTGTAAACTACCGTATTAATTGAGAGTGTTCCATCATCTTCATCTAAATGTCTAATAATGTTTTCAGAAAGGATGACACCAACATCGACCATCGTACCTATTGCGATAGCAATACCTGACAATGCAACAATATTTGCGTCAACTCCAAAGGCTTTCATTGCAATAAAAACCATTAAAACAGCTACTGGTAATAATCCTGATATAAGTACAGAAACACGGAGATTAAACACCATGACGATAATGACTAAGATGGTAATCAATATCTCTAAGGTTAAAGCTTCATTGAGTGTCCCTAATGTTTCTTGAATCAATTCTGTTCTATCATAAAAAGGAACGATTGTTACTTGGGAGGTTCTTCCATCAGCTAAGACTTTTGTAGACAATCCTGAACTTAATTCGTTGATCTTTTCCTTTACATTATTGATTACTTCTAACGGATTGGCTCCATAACGAGCAACCACAACAGCACCAACTACTTCAGCTCCTTCTTTGTCTAAGATGCCTCTTCGAGCTGCTGGACCTAAGGATACTTTTCCAATATCTTTGATTTTTATTGAGGTATAACCTTCCGAGGCTACTACTGCATTTTCAATATCTCCAATAGACTTCACATAACCTAAACCACGCACTAAATATTCAGCTTGATTGATCTCTAATGTCTGCGCACCAATATCTTTATTACTTTCTTTTACTGCTTTTACGATGTGATGCAATTCAATATTATATTGACGCATCAATTCTGGATTTACATCTACTTGGTATTCTTGAACATAACCACCAATAGAGGCTACCTCTGACACACCACTAGCAGAAGACAATGCATATTTTACATAGTAATCTTGTATGCTTCGTAATTCTTGCAAATCCCAACCACCTGTGACATTTCCTTTTTCATCTCTCCCTTCTAGTGTATACCAGAAGATTTGACCTAAACCTGTTGCATCTGGCCCCAAAGCAGGGTTTACTCCATCTGGAAGTAAATTACTTGGCAGTGAATTGAGTTTTTCGAGAATACGACTACGACTCCAATAAAATTCTATGTCTTCCTCAAAAATGATATAGATGCTAGAAAAGCCAAACATTGAAGAACTACGAATGGTTTTAACGCCAGGAATTCCTAACAAAGAAGTGGTTAATGGATAGGTTATTTGGTCTTCAATATCTTGTGGTGATCGACCCTCCCATTTGGTAAATACAATTTGTTGATTTTCGCCAATGTCTGGAATGGCATCAACTGCAACTGGATCACTTGGTAAAAAACCTGTATTCCAATCAAAAGGTGAATTAATTGTTCCCCACCCTATAAAAAGGACGAGCATTAGAACAGCTACAAGTTTGTTTTCAATTAAAAATTTTATGCTTCTATTTAGCATTGGTTTTGATTATTAAACAGTTAGACATTGGTATTAGAAAACACCGAATACAGGAAATCATCCTAACAACATGGAGTTATTGGATAAAATGGTCTAAAGTTTAAAAATCAAATTAAATAGGTCTCGTCTAGCTTGAAGATTTGCCTGACAATAAATGGTGGTGGGTAATCAAAGAATGCATTTTTTTTCTCTTCTGTCGTTTGAAATTGTTCAATATAAGAGTGGAGAAAAGAGACTATAAATACTTGTTCGTCAAAGCTGATGTCAGAAATAGGAAGCTTTAAATCATCTTGCCCTTCCATTTTTATTTCTTCATCACTACAGCATCCTTTCATTGTATTGCTATTTTCAGAAGAAGTATCATTCATTCCTTGTTCCATACCACAGGTATGTGCTTTTTGAAAAATAGCAGTATCTACCAAATCTCCCATGCAATAGTGCATGCTAACTGTAAATGACATTGTTGAAAGTAGTACAACAAGTGCCATTAGAATTGCAGATATTTTATGAATCGCTTTTTTCATTAGTTGTACAAAGTTAAGAAAATAAAAATTAGACTAAATAAATTTCAAAAACAAGTAGTTTAAAAAAAGGAGAATTAGTATTCATGGCTTCAACGCACCACGTCGTTGACCATTTGTACCCTAGAATTAACGGCAACTTGGCAGCCTAGCCGAGGATACCCTTCCCAACCATCACGCTACGGAGAACATTTACGTAAAGGAAGATTGGATTTAAATCTTACTCGAAGAGAATTAGCCATGATCCTTGAAGTATATGAATCAACTATAGACAAATGGGAGCGACAAGGGATGATGCCACAAGAACATAATCAAATAAAAATTAAAGAATTTTTGGGCTATGACCCATTAGAAGAAAAATTAACAATTTAAAAAAACAGAAATCATGAGTACATTAAGAAATAAAGTTCAATTAATCGGAAACTTAGGAAACGATCCAGAAATCATCACTTTAGAAAGTGGAAAGAAACTAGCTAAATTTTCATTAGCAACCAATGAGAGTTACAAAGATGCAAAAGGAGAGAAACAAACCAAGACTGACTGGCATAATCTGGTCGCTTGGGGGAAGACAGCAGATATTATTGAAAAGTATATCACCAAAGGAAAAGAGATTGCTATAGAAGGAAAACTATCAACAAGAAGCTATGAAACCAAAGAAGGAGAAAAGAGGTATATAACTGAAGTGATCGTAAACGAATTATTGATGTTGGGTAACAAGTAGTGGGGGATTTTGCTATGAAAGGAAAGCCGAGATTAATAATCTCGGCTTTTTGTTTTTGTCACATTCTATATATCACATACAGAATTCAAGTGTTTTCAATATATAATATAACGCTATGCCTCCTTAAAGCTATTAATCTTTATCGCCTATAAAAATTAGAATTCAAAAATAGAATCATTATCTGCAAAACTCTTAAATTCTATAGTATAACCATTTGGATCTTCAACAAAAAACGACATGTGCTCTCCGTTTTGCTCTTTAAGAAAAGTAGTTTTTGTAATAATGTCTTGAGTCCAATTATTTGCATTATCATAGGCTTGCTCCCAAGAATCGTGATCGAGGATGACTCCAAAATGAAACGATGGTAGTATATTATCATCTAACGTATAATTAGGTGTTTCAATTTTGAATTTTTCAACAGCTACAAATGTGATTTGATGGTTGTATAAATTAATGTCTATCCACTGGTTTGTATGTCTTCCAAAATCTAACCCTAAATCATTAACGTAGAAATTTTTTGTTGCTTCAATATCTTTGCAAGGCAAAGAAAGGTGAAATGCTGAATTCATTGTATAATATTTATTTTGTTTAAATCAGAATAACATTGTAATAACCAAATAACTTTTTTAGTAATCTGAATATTCTATTCTAGATTAAAAGAGTAATTCAATAATTATTTAGCTTTATCTATATAATTGGAAACTTGAATATCAAGTGTTGTAAATGTATAGAATTTATTCACACATTAGATAAAAATATAATTAACAGATAAGTGTTTGTAGACAAGAGATTTAAAAGTGAAAAAAAAGCAAAAAAAAGTTTTTCATATTCAAAAATAAATTACATTTACTAATGTTATTTCGTTTGATTTGAAATAACGACTTGAGCATTATGAAAAATGTTTATACGCTTGGTGTTTTGAATTTCTGGAAGTTGAATTCAAAACCTGCTCATGGGATGAGAGACCGAGCTTCAAAGTTTACTTCCATTCTTCTCATTTTTAACTCCAATTTGGAGCAGTTTTATTTATTTATTTATTCTTATCTAATAATTAGACATTCGCCTTCGATAGCAATTAGGGCTTAGTTTCATTTGCATTTGATATAAGATATCACTGCAAATACACTTGTCGTTCTTTTAAAAAGAATGATAGAGTGACGGATTTTTTATTTAAAAATAACTACAACAATTAAAATTTAAAAAGATGAAAACAATTTTTATGGGATTATTCTCAATTATACTGCTAGTTAACATTGGCTATAGCCAAGAAACAAAAACGCTTACAGCTAGTTTTGATGGACTTGATGAAGGGATTTATTATTTCTCTGAAGGAGAAGATAATACTTATGATTTTGAAAAGGTAAATGAAGATGTGCTTAAAAAGTTCGATTTAAAGGGTGAAAAATATCACAACAAAAAATTTAAAATTACCTACAAGGAAGAAAAAGGAACTGATAAGGATGGTGAAGAATATGAGATTTGGGTAATTGTAAAATTAGAATTGGTAAAATAAAACCTGAGGAGAGTTTAACTCTCCTCTATTTCTCAAAATAAAAGAACATAGAAATGTCAATATTAGATTTATTTGAGTCGAGTAAGCATCGAAAGAATGTAGCTCATTTTGCTGCAATTGTTCATATAGCTACCGTAGATGGAATTATAAATGATTCTGAAGAACAAGTAATAAGTTCTTTTGCTTCTACACTGGATATTACAGAAGAGGAGTATAAAGATATTATGAGAAATCATGTCAAATATCCTTTAGAACCTGTTAATAGTTTCAAAAAGAGATTACATATGTTATACGATTTATTTAAAATTATTTATTCTGATCATGAGATAGATGATGCTGAAGTAAGAGCCATTACTATGTATGCAATAGGTCTTGGCTATCCAATCAAAAAAGCTGAAGAAATTATTGAAAAGTCAATAAATATTTTTAGTGGTAAAATTGATTTTTCAAGTTATAAATACCTGATTGAGAAATGATACATCCAGATACAGAAGTTCAGTTTATAAATAAGCGAGTTGGATACGGTGTAGTAGCTAAGTCTTTTATTCCCAAAGGAACAATTACTTGGGTGTTAGACAAATTTGATAGAGAGTTTACTATTGAAGAGTATGAAAAACTTGAATACGTTTATAAAGATTTATTAAATACATATGCGTATAAAAACAATATTGGAAATCTTGTTTTATGTTGGGACAACGCCCGTTTTGTAAATCACAGTTTTAATGCCAATTGTCTTACTACCGCGTATAATTTTGAGTTTGCGATTCGTGATATTTATCCTGGAGAACAATTAACAGATGACTACGGGTACTTAAACATTGATAAACCCTTTAGAGGAATTGATGAAGGAACTAAACGGAAAATTGTATACCCAAATGATTTACTAAAATATCATACTACTTGGGATAGAAAACTTCAAAAATCATTTAAACATTTATCAAAAGTTCAGCAACCTTTAAAAGAACTTATTGCAGATGATTTGTGGAATCATTTACTAAAAATAGAGAAAGGAGAAAAAGAAATGGATTCTATTCTATGTAATTATTTTGTAAAAGGATAAAATTTAATACAAACACTGATGAAAAACATACTCATACCTTTTGATTTTTCAGAAGTAGCAGAAAATGCGCTAGTTTATACCATTTCTCTCTTTGAAAATATAGAAGTAACATTTCACTTATTGTATGTTTATGAGAGTTCTCCATCGGAATTACTCAGTGATGAATACAATGATAATTGGTTTGGTCAGATCGACGATTCTGTAGAGGTAGAATTAAAGCAATATGTTAGGAAGCTAAACAAAAACAAATCTGAAAAGCATAAATTTTTGGATATAGTTCATAGCGATACCTTAGCATATTCAATTCAATATGTACTTAAGGTTGAACCAATAGATCTAATTATTAGTGGTACTAAAGGAGCAACAGACAGATCTGATATTTTCATTACCACCAAAACATTGGGAATAATAAAAAGAATTCAGGAATGTCCTATAATCGTTGTACCCTTTGATTATGATTTTATTGCGGTTAAAAAAGTGATTCTTTCAACCAACTTTAAACAGGTTATTTCTCCAAGGCAGCTTCAACATATCTTAAATATTTGTATTCTACATGGTGCTTGTTTGGAAGTTGTAAATTTAACGGAACAGCACTTTCTAGGATTGAATCAAAAAGAAAATAAGAAATCACTAGAGGTCTTTTTATCTTCTTTTTATCATTGTTTTAAAAAAATTGATTGGTTGGATTCAGAATCAAAAACCCTGATGAATTACATGAAATCTTCTGAGGGTCAACTTCTTTGTTTGATCAATCATAAAAACAATTTTTTCATTAGATTTCTTGAGGAAAATATAATAAAAAAAGTTAATTTTTATAGTTCAGTTCCACTAATGATACTTCAATAAAAAACAGGTCACTATCTAGATATTTCAGCTGTTATGAATGAATATCTCTACAAAAAAAATACTTCAAAGTAACGAGTATCAATTTGTAAATATAGCAAAGCTTCCTTGGCTCATTCTTAGGTTTGTAACCTAGTTATTTGTACTCTTAATTAATTGATGTTTGTTTTAGATCTCAAGGAAGACTATAAGAGGTGGTTAATTTAACCACCTCTTTATCATTTTATCTGTTAAAGGAGAACTTGTATTCCTAGATGCCACACACAACAACGTTGACCATTTGTACTTTCAATTTAACCGCTCGCCTTTGCTAGAAAAGGAACACCCACCAACCCTGCTACCTATGGACAGTACCTCAGAAAGAAACGACTTGAAATTGGATTAAGTCATAGAGAACTAGCCATGATCTTAGAAGTAGACTCTTCAACGATTGATAAGTGGGAATTTGGAAGAACTCACCCGAAAGGAAATAACATCATAAAAATTATAGAATTCTTGGGTTTTGACCCAATACAAAAAACACTAACAATTTAAAAAATAGAAATTATGAGCACACTAAGAAATAAAGTTCAATTAATCGGAAACTTAGGAAACGATCCAGAAATTATCACTTTAGAATCTGGAAAGAAATTAGCAAAGTTCTCTCTAGCTACCAATGAGAGTTATAAAGATGCAAATGGTGAAAAACAAACCAAAACCGATTGGCACCACGTCGTTGACCATTTGTACCTTAGAACTACAAGCTTTTTGGCAGCCTAGTAAAGGCTACCCTTCCCAACCATCACGTTACGGAGAATATTTACGAAAAGCACGATTGGATTTAAACCTTACTCAAAGAGAGTTAGCCCTAATCCTTGAAGTATATACATCAACGATAGATAAGTGGGAACGACAAGGGATGATACCACAAGAATGTAATCGAATAAAAATTAAAGAATTTTTGGGCTATGACCTATTAGAAGAAAAAGTAACAATTTAAAAAATAGAAATCATGAGTACATTAAGAAATAAAGTTCAATTAATCGGAAACTCAGGAAACGATCCAGAAATCATCACTTTAGAAAGTGGAAAGAAACTAGCTAAATTTTCATTAGCAACTAATGAGAGTTATAAAGATGCAAATGGAGAAAAACAAACCAAGACTGACTGGCACAACCTAGTTGCTTGGGGGAAGACAGCAGATATCATTGAAAAGTATATTACCAAAGGAAAAGAGATTGCTATTGAAGGAAAACTGACAAATCGCTCTTATGAGACTAAAGAAGGAGAAAAGAGATATGTAACAGAGGTTGTTGTCAACGAAATTTTGATGTTGGGTAGTAAGTAGTGGGAGAATGCTATGTGAAAAAGAAGAAAGAGACTATCTGAAAAAACAGTCTCTTTTGATTGGTTTTTTATTAGATTCAATTTGAAATATCGCTACACTTCAATTCTGCATTCTTAATTCTTAGAATAGGATTACCAGTATTAGAAGAACCTGAAAAAAGTGAAATGTCGAAATTAAAGAAAGCATTAGCCGTATTAGGATCATTAATAAAAGTACTCACATCGCCATAATTAGCATTAATCCATGTGGTAATTGCCGTTGCCATTTCGGTAATATAACCAGTAACTTCACTAGCTTCAGAAATTGCCTTAAAGTCTGTAGGAATCCTCATTAAAACAGGAATACTTATAGGTTTAATGAAAGAAGAACCCGAGTTCGGTGGGAAATTATACGAAACAACTATTTGAAACTGTCCACTTACCACCTCTACATTCGAAGTATAATCCATTTGGAGCTGTGTAAAAAGATTGGTAAGATGACCTTGAAGTGTGGTTCCCCCTGTACCAGTAAGCTCCTCAACTTTTATTAATTCGTCTGTTGTCAGTAATGGATATAAAACACTTCTATAGGAAACATCTGATGTTTCGTAATGAAAATCATCAGCAAGTCCCATGTTTCGCATAATTTTCAATGCCATAATCCCATCGTATTGTTTAAGAATATTGAAAGGTAGGTCGTTCAATGATGGTGCTGGTGCTACAACAACGGTTCTAACCTTTATGCTTTCAGGTGATCCCGAGTCTTGAGCGCTTCTCTTATATTTATATGTTGCGGTATTGCTAACTACTGTAGGAGTGCCCTTGAACTCATATCCTGGTATTTGAAGTTGCGGTAAGAACCCCAAGCTGTTTATCGTATTCATGCATTTAACGGTAGCTGTCCAATCTGCATCTCCAGAAGTATCCTCTTCTTCTGTAATCTTAAAAAAGTTGGTAGATATACTCGGAGGAGGTACAGTTGTTTCATGAGACCATTGAGCACTAGCAATTAGTCCTGCCAATATTTCAAATTGACCAAGATCTGAGGACAAATCAGTTAAGCTGCCACTCGGATTTGTAATGGTACTTAACGTATCAAGCTTGGCTTTAATTGATGGATACATGGTCCTAAATTGAATTAAAGCATCAAAGAGGTCAAATGTAGAAGAGGCTACTTGCATAGCATTGCTATGATGACTCACCTCAGAGGTACTGGTGTTTATGCTCACTTCAACCCCAACACTATCTTGAGCTACATAGCTGTGTGTATATTCACCATTAAGACTCCATGCTTTAGCATGCTTCATTTCTGTATTGGCATCCGAAGCAGTTTCTACGTTGGCCAAATCTTTAGCATAAAGTTTGCCTAACCTTGGAGCTGTGGGGAATGCTCTAAGCGGTAAGGGGATTTTTACATTTCCAACCGAAGAGGATACACTATTCACAAATCTAAACCAAGCTCCTTCCTTAATGTCAATTTTGGAACCTCCCTCCAAGATTTCTACCGTCTCTATGTCGTGTTCTAGAGCTGTTAATTTAAACTCCAGATCAGCTTTATATTCACTATGTTTGCTTAATTGTTTAGGAAAAACACCAAAGGCCATGTACGATTGCCCCGTCCTATCTGTCTTTTCAACATATTTATTGGCCACCCATGTTTTCTCTGTTGTGAGAGTTACTTCCGTATTGGGTTCATCCGTGGGAATAAGTGTACCTAAGAAATTAAGAGTATTATCGCATTGAGGAGTACTTACAAAGTTGGGATTAGGTGCTGTTTCTAGAACTCCAACAGCGTCTATCTTATAGAAATTACACAGCTCCTTAAGGCATTCTTGTTTATACAGTTCTTGAGCTGCCTTTTTTGCGCCAGGAACTCCTTCAGTATTTTTTGGTGAATACGTCACATAATTGATCAGTTTTTCAACTATCGCCTTTTTGTGAAGTGACAATTTCTTTATGGCACTTGGGTTAATGAATGACGCTGGCACCATCATTTCTGGTGTAAACATGTTATCTACAGCTTTTAAAAATGACAGCATCTCCGCATCAAGGTCCACATTGGTTGCTGTAATGTTGGATGGTGGTGTTACTCCACTCACCGGTTTGAAAGGAATATTGACCTTGGAAAGCAACTTATTCGATAACGGTCTCGGAGAATAGCTGTAGCAGAGTGCTTCATCTCCATTTTGGACAAAAGTAATATCAATATCATCTAGAACGCCATACCGTACTACCCAAACCTGATGAGCATTAGGGTCTGCTCCCTTTCTATCAATAGCACCTACAGCTATCTTCATATGGTAATCAGTAGCACCCGTAACATTGTAGAAACCTTCAAAGTCGGTTGCAAAGGGCTTAAAATCATTATGATAGTCGACAGGCTTGTCGGTACCTTTGTTCTTATTTACAAACGTTTTCGGGGGCAAGTTCATTATGGAGATGGCAACCTCAGAATCTGCGGAAAATACCGAATCAACATATTGCGTCCGTTCTAACATTAGTTTCACATGAAGTGCAAAATAAGTATTGGGATTAAGACTAGAAACGGTTACTGGAATGTTCACAGTAGTTATTGTAGGATATAATGGTGCGCTAGATGCTGGTAAAATATTCTTCTCTAATATCTTATAAATTGCGGTAAGATTTGCACTAATATCCGACTTAACAGTACTGTTATCTACAGTAGTTGCTAATGAGGTTGAAATTGTTGCAGTAAATGTAGAATCAGCAAACTGGTAAATGACTCTTGCATAAGCCCAAAGATCACCTGGTTGATGTGCAGCTGGAGCCTCTCCAGTTCCTGTGCCATAACCTTTAAAGGTAAAAGCAAAATCGATAACTATATCCCCGTTATCATTAAATGAATAATCGAGATGTAAATAAGGCAGTTGCTTTAAACTTATTATAGGATCGGTATAAGATAAAGGTTTAGTTATTGCATTTTCAGGAGTTATCGCAGACCATTCATTACCAAAGAGGTCTACTGGCTTCATACTGAATGTCGGAATTGTCCCACTGTCAATGTATTGATATGGATTTTTTGTAACTGGCGGTATACCCGTTCCGTCGGGTACAAATTCGGGAATTGGAGAAAATACATGATCATAATACCATGTATTGGTACCTGTTGCCGACTCAACTTTAGCCTTGTTTATCGGGCTTATGGTATTCGATAGACCGCCTACTATGGATACTACGTTGAGTAAATTATATGAGTGGTTGAGGATGCTGGAAAAAGGAACTGGATTTACAGCTACAGGTAGGTCTCTAGTTACCCTTATCGGAATTTTACCCGGGTTAAAATAAGGTCGAATCACTTGCTTACCAGAGTCTTCTATAAAGAGGTTTTTAGTTTTCGTTTTATGAGTATAATCCTTAATTACTTCATTTAGAATGATGCCCGTTGCATAGTCTGTTGGTTTTTTCAAGGTAATGACCAAACTCACTTTGGCTACATTGTTAGAATCGAAAAAATGCTTAGGAAAAGCAGAACCCGGTTTCCAATAAAGGTAATACCCCCCAGAATCAGTTGTACCACTTGTCCATAATTTGTAAATGAAATCAGGAGATGTGTTCTGATCAGGAGTTGCTAATGGACTGGTATCCGTTGAAAAGTTACTTTGGAGCATAAACAAGCTATCTCCTCCAACTTGGTCAAGGATAACTTTATTATCATGCGTATAGCTAAGTTGTAAATTAGCAATTGGAGAAGTATCCACCGTAACTGGTGATCCAGTACTATACGTAATCTGATTAATTAATTCCTCCAAACGAAGTAATCCTAAATGATTTACGGGTCCCATTTGATATGCATCTTTCATATAGGCAGCGGCTTTGCCTTTTGCTACTGGAAGAGGAATTTTTTTGATGGTAAAATCTACTGTAGTTACAAAGTAGTTTGTAGAGACCTCTGGTGTAGCTATTGGCCCTTCTTCAATTCGGGTTTTGGCGTTAATCGTTACTTCTTTTAAACTGCAATCGTCTGGTGATACTGTACCTGATGAAAGCCCATTAACCAAAGATTTTGGAAAATGCCATAGGCTAGAAGAAGAACCAGTAGCACCAATATCGATCCCTATTTTTAACTGGTACTGTTTGTCTTCATCGGGGTGCGTCAGGGGCATTAACTCGAGCTTCTTGAACTCACTTGTGGTAAGCGTTGGCGCACCAGTAGTAAATTTCGAGAGCTGGTGTATCAAGCTAGGTTTAAGGGGGGTAGTACTAGCTAAAAAGACAACGTTTGGACTAATACCCCAATCGGAAGCAGAAGAATTACTCACGTTCATGGTCACTGATTTGTAAGTTGAACTCGGAGTAAATGGCTGTTGCTGACCTGTGGCTGAATACAGCGCTTTGCTACTTTGCCTTGTACCGTGGAGCATAAATCGGGTGGTCATACCTGCAATCGAATGAAGAGGTGACTGACTCAGCATCAGGTATAACTTTATAATAATAGGTTGGTTTAATGATCCAAATTTAATTTCCGTTCCTGGAGGCACTTCAAAGAACGGTGTATGGGAAAGCATGATCTTTGTATCTGTAATGGATACCACTTTTGTATCACTTGGAAAAGCGATACTTCCATTCACAGTGGCACTTACTGTTGCTCCTTCTGTAATACTGTTAAACTGACTTGCACCAAAAGACACATTGCTTTTATTAAAGGAGGGAGGAGGCACAAGTTTTTGGACAATATCACTTATGGTCAGGTTTTCATTACCATCAAAAGCTCCTTGTTCCTCCACCTTGTCTATTGCATTACCTATAGTAAGCATAACAAACTCAATAAAAACCTTTTCTTGTATAGTCAATATAGTACCGTCAGGAGGATTTGGTTGAGTGGTTGGAGCCTCAGGGGCTGAACTCGTACTCAGGTTTACATCAACTGCTGTTCCTGAAAAAATTGGAAAGAACGCAGCTTTATAGGTTCCTGAAGGCTTTGATGTTGGCGCCTCAACAGAAGCAGTAAATAACGCAGTATCAGCGGTTGATTGAGAAAACAAGGCCTTCACATCAGTAATGGATGGGGCAATTGAACTAAGATTATACGGATTACTATCACTTATTGCATTATTGTTTAGCGCTTTCGTAAAAGCAGTAATCTGGTCTTTGGTTATGGTTGATGTTGTTGTAAGAAAAGTATCATAATCCGATGAAGCAGTAGGTTTTGTAATTGCATACAGTGCCCATACCAGCAATCCTTCAACAAATTTTTTGTATGAATCTGTACCATCATCTAGGTTCATGGCGAACTGACATACATAAAACCACTTGCCTGTGCCAGTTGAAGTAGGCTGAGGTAAAATATCAATGGTAAGGTCGTTGGTCGTTGAAGTGGTAAGTGATTGCCAATTAACTAGGGATGTTGAGCTATCCGTTGCGGCCATGGCATCTCCCATAAGAAGGTAATTGTCTGACGATTCGAGAACTTGTGAAGCCCCCCCACCTTGTTGCTTCCAAGGTGCTATACCCGAACTTGAACTAGCTAAGGTTGCGTATGTTGTAAAAGTCATGGAGAAATGACAATGTATATCAATGCTGAATAACCCTAAGTCGATACTTACCGTTATGGCGACATCTACGGCCGCAGTAAAAGTAACAAGACAAGGCTTGTAAGCCTCCAAAGTGGCATCGGCACGAATATATGCGGTAACGTCTAGCGTAGCCTGAATAATGGCAAAATTGATTTTACCTTGGATATGTCCAATGATCTCAATGGCTGCATGTATTTTATAATATTCAGCATGATCACCAGCACTATTGGGGCTAAACTTGGCAAAGGTGCCTTGAAAGAGTGCTTCCAGAGCAATGCTAGCAGAAGCGCTCAGTGGTCCTTTTTGAAATGCCACTGCTCTACCAACCCGCAGACCTAAACCTATTTCTGTTATGGGATTAAAAACACCACCACCTGCTATGGTTATGCTCGGCAAAAATTTTGGGTGTAAACCGTTCAACTTCGCGAAGTAAAAGCCTCCTGCTCCTGTAAAACTATCTGCTATCACTGAAAAGGAATGGGAGAAGTCAAGGTGGTAAGGAAAACCAATATTGAAAGAAAAATCGCCATTGGTGTAAATAGAAGCTGCAATAGAGGGTAAAGTAACGAAAGCGTTACCAAATTGCATTTTACGGATTTTTAATGGCAGGGTGAGCGATCCTTCATATTCGCCGACCGTTTCGCTTACTTTTCGGTAGAGAATTTCAGCTTTAAGCCCATTCAGTTTATTAAGTGTTTTGTTTTTTCCTTTATTAACAACTACTCTTAGACCATACATCTCAGGATCATCAAAAATAAATTGTACATCTGCTTGCCCTAAAAATTTAGCATGAGCGCCAACCAGCCAGCCTCCGTCTGTTGACATTTTCATAGCAGGAGTGTCTTCACTTAGGCTTGTTACCGCGTATTCAAGATCGGTTACGGCTTCTTGAAGGTTGGGATGGATAAAAGTATAGATAGGTTTCTTTTTTGCGGGTGGCGGAATACTATTATTATACTTTTCATTGGCCTTATTTACTTCCTTAAATACAGTCGTATTAAAAGTAGTGTGTTGCCCCAATGCAAGCAATTCTATGTCTAGGATAGCAGCACCTTTTCCGGGTACGTTGGGTGGTTGCTGATGAACAGGATCCCATGTAATAGGGCTGGAAGGAAAACGTGGAATATCAATACTGTTCGAATAGGTGATGTTAAAGGAAAGACCGCTGTTTCCTTTTGCTTTACTGGCAGAATCGTAATTGATTTTAATGCTCGTAATCGTAATGATGTCCAGAATTGTAACACTAAGACCGCTCTTTTCAAAGGAAACACTTTTGCTTTTCGTATCGATAGTAAAGGTTGCTCCATCCAGCAAATCCTCCCCTAGATCGTTTATAGCACCAGCCCATGGGTCGGGAAGGGTAAAGTAAGGATCACCTGAAACTTTTTCAACGAACCAATCCATCAGATCAGCAAGAGGCGGTAATTCGATTGCATCTCCACCGGGAGCAGGTATTGTAGCGGTATGAGCAGATTTCGAATAGCTTCCACTTATACTAAATTTCTTACCATTTACCTCATCTGAGATATTGACTGCAATGTCGGGCCCTACAGCCGAAAGGTCACAGCTAAATTTAAAATCAAAGCCGTCTATTTTAAACTCTGCCGAAACCTCTTTTTTATCATTAGCAGGAGTACCGCTATCTTTTACAATAGTAAGATCAACTTCGGCCTCCATATCTGTCCCACCTAAAGTCCAACTGTCTTCTATTGCTCCTTTAAATGTATAACTCTTGTTTGCGTCACCTCCATTTTTGGAGTAGGTGTACTCAATGGACAAGAGTGATATAGCAAAATTTTTAATTGCTGCTGGCAAGTTCGGAGAAGCAACTCCAAAAGACTTTTTTATCAGTTCTACTAATGGAACGGCATACTTACCACTACTATCAGGTTGAATTCCAAGGTTGATTGCCGTTTGAACGATATTAATATTACCGTTAAAATCCCAACTAACATTTTTTGTTTGAACACCGTTCTCATTCTTCTCAATAATTTTTAGCTCGGCATTTACATCTAGTGTTAGTGTACTCATGAACAAAAAAGAGCATTTAATCGCACCATCTGTGTTGCCTGGAGCACGTAAGATACTTAGTCCCATTTTATTTAAGGAAAGAATGTTTGTCTTACCTTCAGAAATAAGTACCAATGGACTGGATGTATGCGTACTAAGATCAGCCCTTAGGACAAAACTCTTTTGGTCTGGGGTTGCAGAAAGAAAGAAATGGCTTAGATAGATTTTGTCCTTAAAACCTGCATTACTCCAACCAAAATGCGTAAAGAGAGAATCTAGGTCTAGTTGGCTGCATGGAGGTTGGCTTATCGTAATTTTAATATTTGGAAAGGTAACCGAAACATCTAGAGTAAAATTCCCAATTGTAACAGCACCTTTCGCAGTGGCGAAGAAACCAATCATGTCTGGATTCTCTGGTTGTGAGAGACCGAAAGTTATGGTATTCAATCTAATGGAAAGAGGGGATTCGTCGATATCTGCTATTTCCCATAATAGTCCCGATTGATCAAAGGAAATGGTGCATTCTACTCTTAATAATTTCTTTTCAACTTCGGAAAGTAGAAATCCTACTTCTGTAATACTAATGGCTCCTAATACAGATGGTAATATACCATTTGGCACTATAGATTCTGTTGCTTTCCCTCCAACGATGCCAGCGATATCACTAAAGGAATTTATAGGTAAATCAAAATTGGGAAATTCATATGAAGTAACCGCAGAATCTTCATATAATGGAGTGCCATTGCTTTTAATGTTTTTATAACTTAATTCAAGCATTGAACCATTTGAAACGGCGTCTTTAATCTGATTACTAAGTTTTTTTGATTCTATCGTCATAAGAATATATCTAAAAGTCGAAATCTATAAATACTGGGAAATGGTCACTTATAAACAACCTATAGAAAGTAGCTGCGGTAAGATGATCTGGGAAAGGAACATTGTTACTAGGGTTACAAATATTATTTAAACTAGCTACTAAATTAGCGCTAGCTGAAACTACGGGCGGAAGGTTGTAGCTAGTGTTACGATGAATAAAATTGCTAATATCATTGCTCTTATGAACATATTGGGCCAAAGGCGAATTAGGAATTAATAGTAAACTTACAATATCTATTACTTCAGAAGAGTTATGTGTTATTCCTGGACTATTAAACCGATAGAGAAGTTGGTCGCGTGGGTTTCCGTAAAAATTAGCTTGTGGATCAGTCGGTTGAAGTAACGTGGCTCCCCAATTATTTACAGTAAAGCGTGTCATAGATTTTTCAAACCCATTTATAGGATCCCCTGTTCCATAATTAAAGTTTTCTTGCGTAAAATTTTCAAAACCATTGTTAAGATGATTTTGTACAATGTTATTGAAATCCCCCGCCACAATGACATTAGGAAAATTTGCTGGATCTTGAACTTGTTCAATAAGTCCACAAATTCCAGTACCATTGTAGGAACCAAAATAACTAACCGGTGCATGATAAACTACTAAATGTACAAGAGTTGCGCCAGTATTGAGTTTTACCCAACATGGGCGTCTAACATCATCATAACTCAAAACACCATCAACTCCTGACTGATTATATCTTCTTGTTGGATCTGGGTCGAAGACTGAAGCAGGGTTAGGAATTGCAAAAGGGAGAGGGGTTCTAACATATGGCCCTGGGGCTGGAATTAAAGGCATAGCTAAGCTTACATCCGAAGTAACTTGCGCCCCATGGGTTACAAGAGAAATAAATGGTTCATTTCCTTTATCACCCTCCTTTGACATACCGGGATGACCAAATGCAACAAGTGTAGGTGTATAAGGATGATGAGCTGGTTTTTTGTATAAAACAGCATATCCTTCATTGTGAGCAGTTCCGTTAAATTTAAGATCATTAAAATTAAGAATTTTTGCAGGAAGTGTTCCTGAAACAATAGCTCCTGGCAGCCAGTCATAACTCCAGTCTGACCCTGTAGTCCATCTTAAATAAGTTGCTAGCATAGCCAAATCAAATTGACCATCTTCCATTAACTCTTGTATTACAAGAACATCAGCCCTTTTATCCGCAATAACGCGTGCTACAAAGTTACATACAACTCTATCTTTACCAGTATATGTGGACTTTCCGAAAGTTTGTAAATTCCAAACTAATATCTTCATATTACCCATATCAATTTCCCCCTTCGTTAGATTGTTGTTTTGCATAACCACCGAACCAACTTAAGGTGGGCTTTGCTGTGTTGTTTGTATCTCCCATCAGTACTAAGTTGGTAGTACCGCCAGGTGGTAAGGATATGTCGAGTAATGTAAGCGCAATGCTTTGGAAAACCAGATAGAAATAATCCTTAGTCTTATCGGCAGAATCGACATGCCTGTTCAGCATAATATCTTTAGCACCAAATTTTAAAACTCCCTCAAAGTCAAAACTTAAGCTTACTCCATCGGGGCCAGAAAGCTTAAACTGTGGCGAAGCATTGGCCGCACCATTACCACCATGTTTCCACGCCAATATCATAGAAGCAGAAATTGCTCGACCAGCGGCAAGCCCACCTTTTCCTCCTAATAATAAATCGAATTCTAGACCATACCACCCCTCACCATTAGCAGGGCTTGAATAAGTTACTTTGGAAGTTGTTGTTTCTAACAATCGGTATCCCATATCTTTAGGAGACACATTGTTCGGTAATTTATTTTTCACACTGCCAACATGTTGAATTAGTCCTTTAAGTTTTAATGGAAACTGTGCAACAAGAGAACTATCTCGCACAATATTAAACGCCTGCCCTGCTTTAACGGGAGATCCATAAGGTTGCGGCTCGGTTCGGTTTTTCTCGAACTGGAACTTGGAATAACCCATTGAATACAAGTTGGTCTTATCGTGCTGGATCGTTACATCCATAGTTAAGCCATAAAAAGGCAAATACTCGTAAGAGAGCAAATCGAAATTGCTGTTATAAAGAAAATCAAAACTGCCTCTAATGGCGAAGCTTGCCATGTATATTTCAGGACCGTTCTTAGGATCAGAAAGCACCGTAACATTCATAGTAACGTCAGCAATTCGAATGCAATTAAACGCATTGCTTTCCATGTAAAAATCGGTGGTTACTCCTTTGGCCGTAGAAAAACTATAAGTAGGAATGTTGTCTACATGGTGGTAGGTTCCAATAAGAATCAGGTTATTAGCTCCCGTTTTTCCATTGGGTCCATACTTTAGGGTATTGTCACCAAACAGTTGATTCATCAACAGCATTGACTTATTAGCAAAATGAGTTTCCAATACCTTTTCGAAAGTCACTTCTAAAGTAAGCACAGTAAAGTCGTAAGTGCCGGTATTTTGTACGTAGGCAGGAGGATGTTTCACTTCTCCTGCAAAATTTGGATTTACATAATGGATCAATCCAAAGAAAGGACTATTGAGGTCGTAAGGCCCCTTTACTACTGAAACTTCGCTTTCAGTAATGGTGTCTTCCGAAGTTGATAAGGCCGAACTTAATGTTAAATCATATTGATTATTCAACTTCTGAAAATCAATAGTTGTACCTATGCCAACTTCCGTATTAGGGCTTTCCGAAAAGGTAAGAGTTGTTGCTGTTATCGTTAAAACGACTGTATTAACAGGAAAAGCGTTACCAGCAGTCTGAACGGTTGCACCTACTTCAATATTTGCAATTATTCCTGTTGCTACCTCACTTATGTCAATGGTGTTTTCCGAAGTCGTTAATATAGCATTAAGCGTCAAATTAGTTTTTTGAATCAACTGAATCTGCGTACCTGTAGGTATTGCGATAGTAGGATTTGCCGAAAGTGTTAGGGATGTTGCCGTTTTTGATGAAACAACAGTATTAGCAGGAAAGGCATTATTAGAAGTTTGAACTACGGCGCCTTCTTGAATACTGTCTAACGTTGGGGGTTTAATATGGTTGAGCTCATTACCTAAGTGATGTGCATATAAAGTACCTTTAATGTCAGCCATTATTGCTTGTACATCCACAGGTAAGGTAGAAAAGGTTCCAACAGCTACTTTTAGAGCTAAAAACCCATTCCAATTCTTGTCAGTAACCGCATTACAAAAATTGTCGAGGCTTGCAACACCATTGCCCAGATCCCAAAGTGCTTTTGCTTCTTCTATATAATCCACCAGCCAATTGGAAAGAAAAGTGCCATTCTGGTCACTAGATTTATCGTTAAAATCATTACGCTGTGTCCAAAGATGAGGTTTTTGAACCATCTCACTTATGGAAGTATTGCCTGATTTAAAAATAAATACATTGGTATATCCACCCGGTGTGGTGGTCGTTGGCATGTCTAAATCGAAGGTCCAATCACTCATCACCACTTTTGGAGCAAATCCATCTAAGTTACCATCTACATTAGCCGTCATCACTAAAAACTGCTGATTGGTGAGAAAAGCTTTTTGTAAAGGTTTTGGCAATTCTGTGGCACTGCTAAATTCAATGTCTACATTGCTAACCGTAACATCGTTGGATGCTCCCCCCATTACCGTAGCTTTTGCGATGCTTATCCCCGTCCATTTACCTCCTTTAAAAGTCGCTTGATATCCTTGTGGCGTGAGCGAAAAAACGGTGTCGTCACTCTCGGAAATTGAATCCGATATCATTTTATTAATCCGGTGTTGACGCGTAGGGTTTAGCAATTGAAACTCGAAATTTTCAACGTCGCTTGCCTCACTTCCAAAACCAACTTTGGATTTGGTCATTTCAGAATAGGGTACTAATGGGAACTTGTTAAAATTGGGTACTGAACCCATGGTGTCAGGCAGGTTTTTAATACTTAATGGATAGTAATCCAAATCCTTTTTTGCACTTGCAGTTCTATTTACGAAAAAAGGAGCCTTGTCCCCTTCAGAATAATAAGTTCTAGGGCTTGATGAATTTGCCTGTGCTACCACCATGGCCCAAGCCGTAGTGTAATGAGGTGAATCGGAAAGTTCCAATGAAAGTGTATTCTCCTCATTGCTTTGACCCAGTACATTGACACCTGCCGATTGACCAGCATAAAATATGATGGTATCTCCATTGGAAAATTCAATATATTCTACACCTGATAATCCACAGAGTAATTGGTGAATGGTATTGTTTGTAATATTTTCTACAGACATGGTAAAACATCCGTGTGGAACCAAATAATAATCAGAATACAGACGATCCCCAACGCTAGTATAAGCGGATGGTAATGCGTTAAACACCAATTTCGTAGATTGAATTGAAGGGGGAGAATATACAGGTGTTAGGTGGACATTGAATCCTAATACGGTGGTAAACGCACTACTTATTTTAGGTGGTGGTACTTGTTGATAAGGAAACAAATCCATATAACTCCTCTCTGGATCCAATGGATTTAAGGGATCAAAGTAGAATACTACGTCAATTTCTGCTTCTTCTGCTGAATTTAATACTGGAGCATTTAATGCTTCTACTCCGCCAAATGGATCTTCTTCACCCGTTGAACTGGTGGTGGCATAGCGCATCATTAACCCTAGATCTACCAAATCGTTGGATGTAAATTGGAAATAAGCTTTCCAAGAACCGATGCCTTTGCCAGATAGTGCTAGAGAAGGATTTGGATCTTGAACGGGATAAATCCCTTTTGCCCCAATAAAGTTGACCCAGTCTTTTGGAAATGTAATCATATCCGCAAAATCTGATTTCAAAGTCATAGCAGTACCTGCATCAACAATCATTGAATAAGTTCCAATCTTAAACGAAGCTTGTCGTGAAACCACCCATTTTAAACCAGCAGCTTCTTCAGTAGCTGTTGCCTTTAAGTAATCAAACTGCCATTGTTTCCAATCTTGATCTGCATTATAAATCCATAATATTCGAACGTCATTATTGGGTGCCAGCCTTGGAAGCAATTGATTTATGCCGTCAAGAAAAGTTGTGAAATCTTCTGGTTCATCTTTAACAAACAGGTAAGTACCACCTTCATCTTGCCAAGTGGTGCTAGGATAAACATGTGGCTTTACATCAAAATCGGCACTAGGCAAATAACCTCCCCAATAGGGACTGGTGATAGAACCATCACTGATCGTATATAGTTTTAAAGAATCTTGTTGGCTATAAACGGGTGTAGACATATACTAAAATGTTATAACATCACCAGGTAATAGAGGCAGGTCTAAAGCACTTTCCCCGCCAGAATAAGAAGGTAGATTACTATAATCAAAACGAACTTGATAAGACCGGCTTGCTTTACAAGAAGTAGAATTAGAAGGAGACGATTGACCTATTCCCCGTGCCAGTTCTAAACCGTCCAGTTTAATCCCACTTTTAGGAGAAACCCTTCCGGCTCTTTCTAATATATGAGCTACCGTTGTGCCTATTGGAACAATCAGTTCGTTTCCATTGACTTGTACCCGAATACATAATTTAATAATAGATCGTCCACGAAAATAAGTGTTTGTATTCCCTGTGGGATCGTTGGTTGTTTCCTGAAGTGTTTTAAACCCATCTGCCGAAACCAAGTTAAATTGTTTATTGGGCTGCGTTGCCCCAGATCCTGTTGGGTTCAATAAATCAGTAGGGAAAAACAACCGATAAAATGGATTTTTAAAACCTGGCGAATACAAGTCTGCGACATCCGCTACCCCACCAACACTAGGAGAGAGTGCAGTTGGTTGTGGATTTACAACTAACCCACTTTCAACAAGTTGAGAAATGAATGCATCAAAGCCAACCTGCCAATTAGTGCCGTTATTGTAACTCCCAATATCATAATCTATGGGTGAACCGTTTGTATATCCATTCAAGTAGTTAATAACATCCGGTCCTCGATCCGAACCGGGCACTACAATATAATCACTAGGTATAACGCGCAACACCATTCCGGGACGTAGGTCGGCATGAGGAACGTTTGGAATCGCACTTGGAGGAATAACAGCTGTAGTTAAGTTCAAACCATAATTGTAATAGAGACTTTCTTTAAAGTTCTGTGGCATGTGACGAGCTATAGCCTCTTGAAGTACAGAAATACCCCAAGCATTTAGATAACCTGTACTTTCTGCAGCCTCTAAAAAGCTGATATAATTGCTTTGTATTGTTGCACGAACACCATCATCAGTAAATGTCCACGTGCTTTTAGCAATGGTAAGGATATAAGGGTAAGGGTGTTGGGCACTACTAGCTTTAGGGTTTTCCGCTAAAGCAAACGGTGGTTGACTAACAGGTGAAAATGTTTTTCCCGGCAAGCAATAATCACCAGGTGGTAAGTAAAGTTTTAGATCCGTTCCCTCCGCTGGTAGTGGGAAATTACTCAACTGAGAAATTGGGTAAATGTAAGGGAAAGAAGGAGACAGAAAATAGGCAGGTGTGAAGTTAATATCAGCGGAATCGGAGGGTAAGCCTGGACCTATTTCACCTTCTAGAGTTGCTTGCAATACTAAACTAGCACCCGAAGTAATTGCTTTACTGGGTTTATATTTAAAACTAGTTGCTCCGGCTGGAATATCGACTGGTGTTATTAGATGATCGTTGTTTAAAACTGAAATGGTGTATTTCACAATTCTTCCGATTACTGGCGTCCATGAAACGGATAGATATGTGCCATCAAATTCTGCAGTTGGTTTCTGTGGTTTAGATGTGCCCAATTGAAAGGGTTTCGAATAGGGACCTGCTGTGGTTGCAGTACCAGATGTACCAGATACATTGACGGATACCGTATTATTTTTATTTGGAGTAAGGGTAGCTTTAGTAGAAGCAGAAGTAAGGTTGGATGCTTCAGCAGGAGAATTATTAGTAAATTTTGCATTATATGTTTCGCTATCAGTAAATCCGCTGTTATTGTCCCACGTTATTGTACTTTCTTTAGTAGCGGGATCAGTTGTTTGGATCACGTTATCTACATTCCCAACTATTACAGGAACTTTGTCAGATATTGGTCCTTTGATAACGCCAAAAATAACTCGACAACTTACAGCATACCCGTCTAACTGGCTGTCTATCTGTGGTAACGAAATAGTTATTCCGTCAGAAGCAGCAGGGTATTGATATGAATAATCGTTAATGTAAAATAGTAGCTCATAACTAACTTCTACCTCTTTAGATAATGTTGTTGGAGGTGTCCAAGCCCAATCTACAGTTAGTATTCCTCCATGGTAATTTACTGAACTAATTGTGGGGCTTGTTGTGGGTAGGGTATAAGTTATTCCTGAGCCTGCACAAAAAGATGTTGCTGTGGGAAGCGCACTTGGTGGCCAAACTGTTGGCGTTGTTAACGGAATTAAAGGCCTTAATACAATTTCATATGGTAGGCTTGCGACATCATAAGGTCGCGTTACTGTTATTGAATTCTGCAAGCAAGACTTGAAAATTGGTAGCTTTCCGGTTCCCGCCTCAAACATTTGTATGTAAGCTGAAATTGGAAAATTGTTTGCCCAATTAAAAGTTGCAGTTAAGGTTGTGGCGCTAATTTGAATATCCCCTTCGTTTATTTCAAGGATAGATGGTATTAAAGGAACACTAATAGTACTCGTTGGACCCCAATTAGGAGTGCTGCCAAGTGTTGCTAAAGTTTGTACTCTCACTATATAAGATCCATTCTCAGCCAATGGGCTATCAATTTTCATGTGAACCACTTGAGCTTTCTGAGGATTGGAACTTGCAACTTCCTCGCCCCCTTGTACTAAACTTGCTGCAACAATGCTGTTATCATTCTTCAATACAATTGTAACCCCACTCGTAAAATCCTTAGGAATTGAGCCGAAGGGGTTTTGATAAATGACCGATCTAATTTCTGGTTTAATAGCCATGATTCTTCATTTTTTATTGGTTGGATAATGTACTTTGTGAAACAGTTATTTCAGATCGAAATCATCAAATTAATTAAACCTGTCATTCACAGAATTTGTATAGTCTGTGTGGAATTGAGAGTCGATTCGAGGTAGAATATAATCGAGGTCATAACGTTGCCTGTCGGCTTGATTGTTCATTGCCATATGATCTCCTACTAGAATACCATTTGCGAAGAGTGAGTTAACACGATGTAGCGGTGCTTTTGCTCTATCTTCACTGTTGCCAAGTTTTACATCGTAAAACATTCCTGAGTGCTTAATAGGTTCACAACTAGTTACAGTATTAATTCCTCCCTTCACAACTACCTTGTCCCCGGGGTTTAAATGACATATCATAATTGCTCCATTTGGTGTCATGATAGGGTGAGCACCAGTAGCAACAAGTTCCTTTCCACCGTTTGTATGTAAACGATAAACACCTTCTAAACCAGTTTGCCCAAGGTCAGCATCATGATGTCCCAAGATAGTAGCTTCTACTCCAAGTGATCCGCCATCACTACCCGATTGAACTCGATGGGTATTGTTCAAATCTTCTACATTTATTAAATTTCCATTGGCCAATGTTACCTGAGTTCCTTTTGCTAAGCAATGCCAAGTGAATTGAATAGGTAAAATTTGAACACCTTGCTGGGATGGGGTAAAGGGCTGTTTAGCTGCCTGAACAGAACTGCTATAACTATATACAGTGAATACAAATTGTGGATCTATAGTACCTTTGACATTCACAGTAAATTGAAAAGAAAAGTAGGAAAGAATATCGTTTACTGGACCATTATTGAAAACAAGCGAATTGGTAATCGCATGTGTTGCACCGTCGTAGGGAAAAGTCCAGGAAATTGTTTTCTTATCTGTTCCTATTGATAAGCCAGCTATTATTTTTGCGGGTGTTGTAAGACTAGAATCTATTTCTACCAATTGAGCCTTCGTTTTGGAAGTATAATCAGCATAAATAATTGGTAAGGTTTGTATATCTGAGGTGGTAATTCCAGTAGCAACCTCATAAGGCATGGTAAAGTGACCTTGAAAAGGAACAATAAGATTGGGGTCATTTGGATTTGCTGTTTCGGTATACCAATAGTCCGCATCGGTATTTATATGGTTCTTATCCCTCCCTACAGCAATAAGAACGAAATCTGTTCCATGTTTTGTAACAGGCTCGACTGGTAAAGAGGTACTGGCCGCAGAACTAGCAAAACGGGTGCCTGCAATAGCCGTAAATTGGGACTGTCCGTTGTGGTTAACCATATAATTAACACCTAGCACGCGTATAGATTTGTTCGCAACCTTGGAAGTGTTTGAATTAGTATGGTTGTGCATTAACCCATTATGAACGTCGGTGCTTTTACCATAGGCTAGTAATTCATTCTTTTCTCCGTCTAATGCTATCAACGACCCTCCAGAGAGTAGTGTCCCTTGACTATTTGCATGTCTTGTAAGAACGGTTGCTTTGCCATTTAAATCGGAACCAGCATCTATTATCGTCATTTTATGTGGCTCATTATCAGGGTCAAGAGGCTCTGCGTTTTCAATTTGATCATGGAGATATGGATACTTTTCAGGGGTTTGTCCAGCTGTTTTTAAAATAATTTGAATAAGTTGTTTATCCTCAGGGTTTGTTGGATCCAAGGTTCTCGAATTCCCCTCTGGCTTATTGTTATCCAAGTGTTTGTGTGCTTCAGAAAGCACGGCTAAATCTTCCTTGTTAATTTGTGGTAATTCTGACATGACTTTTTTAATTTTACGCATTGGTTTACAAAAGGTAACTTTACTTGCTTATCCTTTTCAGCCTGAAATCTGCTTCTGAGTTAATTTTCTTAGCGTTGAAATCATTTAAATGAGACACTCGTTAACCACCCTCATGGTGTAAAACAAACGATTTAATAATATCACTTAATTGATTGTTGATTTCTAGAGTAGAATGATAGAATATTTTAGTTAAAAAATTTTATTCTAAAAATAGCGAACCTAGTTAATTCAAGTAAGAGTATATATACCTGTTTTTAGAAAGATATTAAGAATGGTCCTTGAGGCTAAGGTGAAATTGTAGTCTTTATCACAGAGCACCACGTCGTTGACCATTTGTACCCTAGAGTTAACGGCAACTTGGCAGCCTAGTCGAGGCTACCCTTCCCAACCATCACGCTACGGAGAATATTTACGTAAAGGAAGGTTAGATTTAAACCTTACCCAAAAAGGGTTAGCTCTAATCCTTGAAGTATATACATCAACTATAGACAAATGGGAGCGACAAGGGATGATGCCACAAGAACATAATCAAATAAAAATTAAAGAATTTTTGGGCTATGACCCATTAGAAGAAAAAGTAACAATTTAAAAAACAGAAATCATGAGCACATTAAGAAATAAAGTTCAATTAATAGGAAACTTAGGAAATGATCCAGAAATCATCACATTAGAAAGTGGAAAGAAACTAGCTAAATTTTCATTAGCAACTAATGAGAGTTATAAAGATGCAAGTGGAGAAAAACAAACCAAGACTGATTGGCACAATCTAGTTGCTTGGGGGAAGACAGCAGATATCATTGAAAAGTATATTACCAAAGGAAAAGAGATTGCTATAGAAGGAAAGCTTTCAACAAGAAGTTATGAAACTAAAGAAGGAGAAAAAAGATACATTACAGAAGTTGTTTGTAATGAATTATTGATGTTAGGAGGAAAATAATGTTACTCTCATATTTTGTTCTAAGTATTCATAAGATTGGATAAAAGTTATTCTCAAGATTCGAAAAAGGATAACTCTATTAGAAGAAAGCCTTATTATGAAAGAAGAACACTTAAAAGGGTTAAGTTTTTATCTAAAACCTTAACCCTTATTTCATTATTAAAATAGAATATTTTAAGTATTTAATATTTCTAATCTACTTGTACTTCTACTTCTCCTTCAAAGCAACTCCAAAGATGAGAATACCTCGCATAAACTTTTACGGTCTTTTCTTTTTCTTCTGATTGAGGAGTTGAATTATGTCTAAACACAATTTTACCTGAACCTTTTTCTTTATCAAATTTTTCAAGAACTCCTTTACCTTCAAAAGCAATCTCATTTTTTAAATTTGTAATCTTAATTTTATACTCATCATTAATTTTTGCCATTTTTGAGCTGCCAGAAATTTTTTCAATATAACTTAATAGTATTCCTTGATTACATACATAAATATTAGTAAGTTCACTTTCTCCTTTTTGTAAGTGATATATAGACTTACGCCCCTTATCTTTTTTTGTAATCGCTACAGGAATACTTATCACATCATCAATACCAACAAGATTTAAAGATTTTAAATTGACTTTTGAAGCTAGATGAAAATTCATTAAGCGTGTTGTTAATTGTAATTGTTCAGAAATTTCTTCAATGTCAGATGCACTTGAAATTTTATTCTGGATTTTCAACATGTTGCTTTTGTTTGTTTCAATATCCGTAAAATGATCAATTGTTTTTTTTTCGAATATTTTACAATCATCTTTAATTGTTAAATTCTCAATATTAATTTTTTCAATTTTCAAATTCATAATAAATAATTTTAATTTTACCTACTCTAGTTTACAGTTTTCGGTTTCCCTGTTTTTACTTTACAAATTTTGGAAGAATTTTATTTTTAATTGATGAGTCATCAACCTCATTAATGGTGTTTGATTAACTTAAAATGATTAGGTTGTTTAACCTCATTGATTTAGGTTTTAACACTTAAGAAGGAAACTGCAGTTAATTGTTTCTTTGTGAGAGAATTAAAAAGTATTTTTAGTAACTTAAAAACATATATTATGAAAACTAAACATTTAACTTTATTTCTATTTATAGGAATTACTTCTTTATTAATTTATGGGTGTGGTATCCGTTGGAATAATGTCAGACTAAAGGACAATACAATATGTACAAATTACTCAAATGAAGAAATTAGTACTTTACCAGTACCTTTAATTCATGATATGGTGAATGGCTATAAGAATAATCAATTACAAAAAATTAAAAATGGGATTATTAAAAATGGAGATTCTTTAATTGATGCTCATTCTATCTGGTTTGATTTAGAAACTTTAAAAAAGTTTATTTATCATATAGAAAATGAGACTATTAAAAAAGACAATTCAAAATCTAGCAAAAATTTAGGAATTCGAATTTATTATACTGTATATCCTGATGAAGTTGACTGGCCTTTAGCAGAGTATGATAATGAATTTGATAACTTTCTAAATCATACAGAAAAAAAACGTTATGGAAAATATCATACTCTAGTAATGATTCCAACAAGAAAAAAAGGGAACTTAAATATTGATTTTAACCCATTAGATTTTAACACTTATGCACAAGGCTTAAAATCTCCTATGCACTTATTAAGATACTCAAGAAACCCTCCAGAACCATTGATAAATGGTTCTCCAAATAGAACCTTAGCGGTTGGAGGCACGGAAACGAGCGCTCAAAATCATGGGAGTTTAATACCTCCAAGAGATCCAAACCTTAATGAAGAAGGCTTTTAAATAGAATGAATGATTGATTCAATTGCAGAAGTATTAAGTAAAATGTTATTAGGGATAGAGTTTCTCTCTGCCTTAATAGCATTTCTATATTTTTTTAAACTAAAAAACACCTATTGGAAATGGTTTTGTGTTTATTTGATGTTTATTTTTTTTCAAGAATTTTATTGGTTTTTTAACTCATCATTACATGGAGTAACTAAGCAAGATTATTTCACCTATATAGGCATTCCAATACAATATTTATTTCTTTTTTGGTTATACGCTTTAAAATCGCTCAAAAGCAAAAACATATTTTTAGTTTGTCTGCTTGTTTATATTTCAACTTATTTTCCTTTTGAATTGTATTATAAAAAAGTTAACGCAGTTTATTCTTTAAATTTAACTATTGGAACAATTTTAATGACTTTTTTGACAGTTCTGGAGTTTAAAAAGCAAATAAAAACTGATGATATTCTTAAGTTTAAAGAGAACAAAATGTTTTATATAAACGCTGGGGTAATATTGTTTTATATAGGAACTTATCCATTTTTTGCTTTTTATAATATTTTGTTAGAAGAACCATTTAAAAGTTTAGGAGACTTTTATTACATTTATTTTAAAGCTTCTGTTTGTTTAATGTATTTACTATTTATTTCATCTTTTATATGGGGGAAACATCAGTTAAAATAATTTTTGTCATTTTTAATGTGCTTTTTATCGCTTTTATTAGTGCTATAATTATTTTTATTAGAGAATATCGGATAAAAAAAAGAACTCATTTAAAAGAGCTTGAAACATTAGATCTTTTACATAAAAAGGAGCTTTTAAAAACACAAACAGAAATACAAAAAGAAACAATGCAATATATTGGTAGAGAAATACATGATAATGTAGGGCAAAAACTTACTTTATCTAGTATCTATTTACAACAATTAGTTTTTGAAAAAAAAGCTCCACAAATTTCTAAAAACATTAATGCTATTAATGATGTAATTAACGAGTCTCTTGATGAATTACGTCATCTATCAAAATCTTTAACTGATGATGCCATTGAGAATAACTCAATTATTGAATTAATTGAGAATGAGTATAAAAAAGTAAATGAATTAAAAAAGTATACCATCGTCTTTGAAAATACTTTTAAAAAGGAAGACTTATCATATCAAACAAAAAGTGTTTTATTGCGAATTACACAAGAGTTCATTCAAAACAGTATTAAGCATTCTAAGTGCAAAAAAATAGAAATTTCATTATCAAACTTACAAAATGAATTGAGTTTAATTTTAAAAGATGATGGTATAGGGTTTAATGTAGAAAAAAACAAAACAAAAGGTATAGGTTTAAAAAACATGAAGAAAAGAGTTGAAATTCTAAAGGGAACTTTTAATTTACAGAGTGATAAGAATGGAACAAAACTAACTTTAAAAATTCCAGTATAAATGCTACATACAATAGCTATTGTCGATGATCATATTTTAATAGCAAATGCACTAAAAAGTATTATTAAAAATTTTAAGCGATTTGAGGTTATCCATATAAGTGAAAATGGATTAGATTTTCAAGAAAAGTTACAATCACAACCAAGTTTTCCAGATGTTATATTGTTGGATATAAGTATGCCTATTATGGATGGATTTCAAACGGCACAGTGGATTAAAGAAAATCATCCTAAAATGTTAATAATGGCACTTAGCATGCAAGATGATGAACAAAGTTTAATTAAAATGATAAAAAATGGAGCCAAAGGTTACATGCTTAAGAATACCCAGCCAAAGGAATTAGAAAAAGGATTGAATAGTTTAATTGACAAAGGACATTTTTTTCCTGACTGGGCTTCAAGTAAAATATTCACTTCAATTAGTAATAATACAGTAAATGCTGATTTAAAAAATAGTTTATCAGAAAGAGAAATAGAGTTTTTAAAGTATACAACTTCAGAAATGAATTATAGAGAGATTTCAGAGAAAATGTTTTGTAGCCCTAGAACAATAGAAAACTACAGAGATAGTTTGTTTGAAAAGCTAGAACTTAAATCTAGAGTAGGTTTAGCGGTTTATGCTCTTAAAAATGGATATTCAGAATAGCATATTAATACTGAAGGATAAAATGTAGTTTTAGCCACAACGCACAATCTAGTTGCTTGGTGTAAGACAACTGACATTATTGAAAAGTATGTGACTAAAGGAAAAGAAATTGCTATAGAAGGAAAACTCTCAACGAGAAGTTATGAGAATAAGGAAGGAGAGAATCGATATGTAACTGAAGTTGTAGTAAATGAATTACTAATGTTAGGAAGTAAGTAGTGGAAGGCTTGCTGTGAATGAAAAGCCGCTTATTTGAGGGGCTTTTTTATGTGTGTAGTTATTCATTTTTTACAAACCTTTTGGTTGTTGTTTTATAATTGCTCTCTATTTGTAAAATCTTCAAAAACTACCCAATATGCTATGAATATCTTTAAAACCGTGTACGGAAACATGTACGCTGATTAATTATATTTAAAGCTAAAAAGTACTATATCACTTCTAAATAATAATAGAAGTTTAAAAAAGAAATCCGAGAAACTCGGCTTTCAATAAAGTGCTCTGGAGGAATATTAATAGAAATGAGCACAAATTATTTTTAGTTACTTCCTAAGAATTACTAGAAATTCGGTTCTTCTATTTAATTGATGAGCTTTGTCGTTACACCAAACACCATTCACACACTTATTTACAGGAGCTGTTTCTCCATATCCTTTCCCGCTAATCCTATTTGAAGAAATCCCTTTAGAGATAATATATTGCACGGTTGAATTTGCTCTTCTTTCCGATAATTTTTGATTGTAAAGATCGCTACCTCTTGAATCTGTATGTGAACCAGATTGGATAATTAATTGAGGATACTTTAGCATCACAGCTACTACTTTATCAAGTTCTTTAGCAGCATCAGGTCTTATGTTTGATTTATTTAAATCAAAGTAAATAGGGTTGATGTTTACAATAATTTCCCCACTTTCAGAATAAGTGAAGTCATCGTTTAATTGTAAATCTATTTTCTTAGTTGAAATAATGCCCACACCGTTTCCTGTTAAGAAAGATTGTTCATCTGGTTTGTAGTATCTTTTAAAGCCAACCAATCGATACGTATTATTACAGGGTAACGTAAAATTAAATGCAGCATCTTTTCCAACAACCATACTATCAACCTTTTTTCCTGCATTATCAAATAATGATATTTTAGACCCAGGTAATAATTTGCCAGTATATTTATCTTTAATAATTCCTACTATCTTTTGACTACAAGTGTCTTTTACAATCACTGGTTTGCGCTTCACAAAAGAATAGATATCATCATCTCCTTTTCCTCCATCTCGGTTAGAAGATAAATAACCGTAAGATTTGTTGGTGCTTAAAACAAAAGCAAAATCATCTTTTTTACTATTAATTGGCTTCCCTAAATTTTCGATTCCTAGAAAACTATTTTCAGTGAAATTGCTACTAAATATATCTAAAGCACCTAAGCCTAAATGTCCGTCAGATGAGAAATAAAGGGTGTTATCTGAGCTTATAAAAGGAAACATTTCCCTTCCTTCAGTATTGATGTTTCTCCCCAAGTTTACAGGTTCTGAAAATTCTGAGTCAGATAAAATAGCTACTTTATAAAGATCAGTTTGCCCAATTCCGCCTAGCATATCAGATACAAAATACAGTGTCTTTTCATCTTGACTAAGAGCAGGATGTCCTACTGAATAATTGTCGTTATTAAAAGGCAATTCAGTTATATCACCCCATTTTCCATTGATGTTTTTAGCTCTGTATATTTTTAAATGTACAGTCCTGTTCTTATCTGCTTTTAATTTCTTTTGAAAATTATCTCTAGTAAAATAGAGTGTTTTTCCGTCTTTAGTAACTGCTACAGATGCTTCGTGGTATTTTGTGTTTATATCTTGAATTGTTTTAGATTCAGTTAATTCAATTGAATTCACAAACTCATCTTTGTCAATTTCAAGAGTTTCTTTCACTTGATATAGATTTAGAAAAGGTTGATTATTCCACTTGTAAATTTTGTTTTTTGATTCTGAATTTATAGGTTTTGTGGAAGCGTATATTAGAGAGTCTTTAAAGAAAGAAATACCAAAATCTGAATATGCTGTATTAACTGATAAGTTAGATACCTTTTCATAAGTTTCGTTTTCTTTTAAATACTTTTCTAAGTAATCAGAATTGATTTCTAACTGTTTTCCTCGAGAATCATCTTCGTTCAGTTTTCTAAACTTAATTAGCCATTGATCAGACTCTTTGTATTTTCCATTTCCTTTTAAACTTTGAGCATATCTAAAATAGTATTCTGAAGGAATTTCTTTTTCAGGAACTATTGTAAAAAGCTTACGATACCAAAATTCTGATTCTACACTCTTTGTATTATAGTAATAAGAATCTCCTATTCTAGAAATTACAAGTTGTGAACTATCTCCTTTCTGGTATATTTTCTCATAAATCTCAGCCGATTTTACATAATGAAAATTTTTAAAATGTTTATCAGCAGCCGATTTGCTTTGTGCAAAACAAAAAGCAATTGAAAACAACAATCCAAGTGTGAATAATTTTTTCATATTAGAAGAATCTTGGGGATTTTAGTTTTGGTTGTTTCAAAATATCATAAATCAGCATTACTTCATGTGTTCCAGAATTGTAGTTTCTGTAATTTGAGGTGGTTAAATCATAAGCATACCCTAGATGCAAACGGTCATTTACTTGCAATCCAATAAGTGTACTAATAGAGTCATCCCAACGATAAGCCAATCCAATATTAAATCGTTCTTTAAGCAAAAAGTTTGCAGAGATATCTATAGATAATGGTGCTCCAGCAACAATTTTAGCAATAGCAGCAGGTTTAAATTTAACGCTTTCTGTTAGATCAAAAACATAACCAGCAATCAAGAAATAATGTAATCGCTCGGCTGCTACAGACTCTACCAAATCATCATAATGGTCGGTTCTTAAGAAATTAGGAACAGACAATCCAAAATAAGCTTTGTCTGTATAATAATAAAAACCACCTCCAATAGTTGGTAAAAAACGATTGTTGATATTCTGATTAAACACAGCATCAGGATTCTGGAAATTTCCTTTAGACCAATCAATATTTAACATCCTTCCCCCTAAACGAAGCCCAAAAGCAAGATTTCCTTTTTCGCTGGTTTTAATTGTGTAAGAAATATTCCCATCAAAATATATTTCCTCTGATGGTCCTAACGCATCCTTTATCAAATTAAATCCAAGACCCAAATTACTATACCCTAAAGGTGTTTGATAACTAAACGTTTGTGTTTCTGGAGCACCATTTATACCTACCCATTGGGTTCTTCCAAGCAAAGAAAAAGAAGCATATCCTTTAGATCCGGCATATCCTGGGTTTATACTCATAGTGTTATACATATATTGAGTATACTCAGGGTCTTGTTGTGCAAAAGAAACCTGAGTCAATGCGATAAACATTGCTGAGATTAAAAAATTCTTTATGTTTAATTTCATTTTCATAATTACCTATTAATATAAATCCATCCTGTTTTTGGCTTTGAGCCATCTCCTAAATCTAGCACATAATAATATGTACCAACAGGAAGTTTTTCACCGACACTAACTGTAGCACGTCCGGTTGATGTTCCGTCCCAACTATTGTCATAATTTTTCTTCTTAAACACGGTATTACCCCATCTATTGAAAACTTCTAATACATTATTAGGATAGTTACCAATACAATCGATTACAAAGAAATCATTTGTTCCATCTCCATTTGGAGAGAACTCATTGTAAATAGTTAAACATAATGGAGTTGTTGAACTACTACTACTATCATTAGTACTGTTTGTATCTGTTTGATCTACAGAAGTGATACTAACAGTGTTTAAGTATTCTCCAGACTCTTTCACCTTTACAACAATTGCTAGTGTAGCAGAGGTATTTCCATTTAAACTAGATAATTGCCAGTTTCCAGAAAATGAATCATATGTTCCCATCGATGCTATATGAGAAACATATTCATATCCAGAAGGAAGTGATTCATCTATCTCAATATTTGTGGCCGTAACCATACTATTATTTTGAAGTGTGATGGTGAAAGTCACATTGTCGTTTACTATTGGAGTAAGGTTATCAACAGTTTTTAGTAGTGATAAGTCTAAGGATGCAATTGTAATAGAAGAAGAATCATCATCATCTTCGCCTAAACCACCACCATTACCTGAATCACTATCAGGGTCAAATTGATCGGAACCAGTAACTTCAGCAACGTTATTATATTCATCATTAGTGCCTGTAGGAGGTAAAACTCTTACATCAATTGTAAGTGTTATTGTTTGTCCATTAACTATCGTTCCCACATCCCAAATTCCAGTTGAAAGAGTATAGTTTCCACCTGAATGACTAACATACTCAAATCCTACTGGAAGATTATCTGTGACAAAAACATGCGTTGCATCACTTGGTCCATCATTAGTTAACGCAAGCGAGAAGGTTACAATGTCTCCTACATTCGCATTTGTGCTGTTTACTATTTTAGACAAACTTAAATCTGCGATTTGTGGAGTTATTGAAGCCTGAGCTTCATCATCTTCACTCTGATCTCCATCATCATTGTTTTCTGAACTATCAGGATCGTATTGATCGCTAGCAGTAATTTGAGCCGTATTTCTATATTCATCGTTAGGAATAGGAACTGCAGATGGTTCATTAATAATTACTTGATATGTAAATGTTAAGGAAGTATTTGATTGAATGTTTATTCCACCCCAATCTAATGTTTCAGTTGCTACATCATACACACCATTATTACTTACACTATTAGCAACGTAAGTAAACCCTAAAGGCAGCATATCTTGTATGCTTACATTGGTTGCTGTACTTGGCCCATCGTTTGTAAGTACTAGAGAGAAGGTGACAATATCTCCTACATTAGGATTCGGATCACTTGCAGATTTTGCCAAACTAAGATCAGCCGTTTGAGGAATAACTATTGATGAATCTTCATCATCCTCACTTTGATCACCATCATCGTTATTCGGATCACTATCTAAGTCTACAGTATCGCTTGCCATAATCTGAATAACATTTTTATATTCATCAACTGCTCCAGTTGGTAGTGCTACAGAAACATTATAGGTTAAATTCATTCCTGTTAAAGGAATGGTTAAATTATTCCAACCAATTACATTGTTTGTAGCTGTTCCACTATTACTTATTGAGTTAATATTTTGATATCCTATTGGTAAAATATCTTCAATATCGACACCCGTTGCAATGTCTGGCCCATTATTTTTAACAAAAATTGTAAACGTAATCTCTTCACCTACATTAGGAGTAGAGTTACTAACTGTTTTAATGATACTTAAATCTGAACATGCATTGACAGTTATAGTAACAGCCACTCTTGCACTTTCACATCCTGTAGTTAAATCAAAACTTGAAGCATAGTAGATGCCACTAGCTAGGCTTGTTCCAGTACTAAGAGCAGTTCCTCCAACAGCTTGATCATACCATGTTACTACTTGTCCTAAATCTGCCGTGCCTACCAAATCAGCAACAGTTACTGGTCCACAAAATGTTTGATCTGTCACCGTTGGTACTACTGGAGGTGAAGGCAGTGTTAATGAGGTTGATAAAACATTAGATTCACAAAGTGTGGTGATACTGGTAACAGTAATATCAGTATAACTACCCGATGATAAACTGGTGAGTATAATATTCCCTGTACCATCTGTACTTACATTAGTAGAAGTTGCATTTCCATCAACATCGTAATTAACAGTATATGTTGCATTGGTATCTAAACCTGTTAATTGAATACTTCCATTTGCAACCAAACATCCATCAGGGCTTGTAACTGTTCCTAAAGCAACTATCGGAGCTGTAGGTAAGCTAATGTCAACACTTGCAATTGTATTTGACACACAACTGTTCTGATCAGTTACTTGAATATTTGTATAGGTACCTGCTGCTAAGTTGGGAACGATGATACTTCCTGAAGCGTTTGATGAAATCGGTACACTTACAGGAGTTCCATTAAAGAGATAATTTACAGTGTATAGTTCATTGATAACCAATCCTAAAATCTCAAAGTTTCCTAGCGTAGTACATTGTGCTGGATCACTAACAGCTCCTAATGAAATTGTTGGTGGATTAAGTACTGCTCTTGCTATGGTGTTTGATACACATCCTGCAAAAATAACAGTCATGTTTTCATATAAACCTGCATCCAAATTGGTAACAATTAGTCTTCCTGCTCCATCACTTGAAACTGTAGTGGTTGAAGCTACTCCATTATAAGTGTAATTGAACGTATAATTGGTGCTAGCTACCAAGCCAGTAAATTCAATACTTCCTTTTCCTGCACAGGTTAAAGGATGATTGACAACATCTAAAGCTATGGTAGGCGTTGTTGGATCACTTAGTACCACTCCTGCCAAAGTATTGCTCTGACAGCTACTAGATTCTACAGCTATATTTGTATAACTTCCAGCTGGTAACCCAGAGATGATAACTTGACCTGATCCGTTTGCAACTAAATTAGTAACTATCGGCGCTCCATCTTGTAAATAACTTACGCTATAGGATATTGAAGATGTTAATCCGCCTATAGTAATTGCTCCATCTGTTCCAGAACATGTGGTTGGATCTGTATTGGTATCTAAAGTAATGACTGCTGGTATCGGTTCACTAATAACTACGGGGCCAGCTAACACAGTAGAATCACATCCATCAAGTGTTACTTGGAAATTAGAATAGCTTCCTGAAGGTAAACTAGCAATAGAAATATTCCCTGAACCATCAGTTGTTGTGGTTGTATTTACTGCAATACCATCTCTTAGATAGCTTAATTGATATAATGTAGAGATTTTTAATCCTGAGAGTTCAATAGAACCATCACTTCCTGCACAGGTAGTTACTTGAGAGACTGTTCCTAATCCAAAAGTAGGAATATCTTTAATAGTAACTCCTACGGTCATCCTTGCACTTTCACATCCTGTTGTTAGATCTCTAGAGACAGCATAATAAGTTGTTGATGAAAGAGACGTTGAAGTTGTTAATGAACTTCCTCCAGTTGAAGCAGCATACCAAATTAATTCACTTCCTGCTGGGATGGTTGCTGTAAGATCAGCAATTGTTGCAGGTCCACAAAATTCTTGGTCTATTGCAATTGGATCTGATGGTGGAACGGGTACTAATAAAATGATGTTGTTAGAATCAACAGAGATACATCCTACTGCGTTCTCCACAGTAAATGTATAATTCCCTACAGATAATCCAGAGAATGTAGCCGTTGTTCCTGTTCCTGAAATAGTTGTATTACCAACTGATTCTGTAACAGTCCAAGTTCCTGTAGATGGCAAACCGCTTAATTCTACACTTCCTGTGGTGATAATACAAGTAGGCTGTGTTACATTTCCTATAGCAGGAGGATTAGGATCTACACATATAGGACTTGGTGTATTGGTATCACTATCATCAGTCGGATCTGGATCAATTTCATTTCCACTAACTGTAGCGGTGTTTGCATAAGAACCTGTTGCATTTACAGTGGCTACAATTTGTAGCGTAGCACTCGCTGCATTAGTTAAACTTCCAACAGTCCATACACCAGTTCCAGAGACATAAGAACCTACTGACGGAGTATCACTGACATAGGTATACCCGCTTGGGAGTAAATCATTGACAACAACTCCTGTTGCGGCACTTGGGCCACTATTAGTAACCGTTAAAGTAAAGGTGATATTGTCTCCTACATTTGGTGTTGCATCATCTACTATTTTAGTAATCGATAGATCTGCTTGAGGTGCTCCAGGTACAGGTGTATTGGTATCAGTATCATCGGTTGGATCTGGATCATTCTGATCTCCTGTGATACTTGCTGTATTGGCATAAGAACCTGTTGCATTTACTGTGACTATAATCTGTAATGTAGCACTTGCTCCATTAGCTAAACTTCCAACAGTCCACACTCCCGTACCTGATACATAACTTCCTTTAGATGGAGTATCATTCACATAGGTGTAACCCGATGGTAATAAATCATTGACCACAACTCCTGTTGCGGCACTTGGTCCTGCATTGTTAATTGTTAATGTAAAGGTAATATCATCTCCAATTAATGGAGCTGGAGCACTTACGGTTTTTACAATCGACAAATCTGATTGTGGTACTGGAACTGGCGTGTTGGTATCAGTATCATCGGTTGGATCTGGATCATTCTGATCTCCTGTTACTGTTGCTGTGTTTGCATAAGAACCTGTTGCATTTACCGTAGCAACGATTTGCAAAGTAGCACTCGCTGCATTGGCTAAACTTCCGACAGTCCATACTCCCGTACCTGACACATAACTTCCTGTAGATGGAGTATCGCTTACATAGGTATATCCGCTTGGGAGTAAATCATTGACCACAACTCCTGTTGTGGCACTTGGTCCTGCATTGTTAATTGTTAATGTAAAGGTGACATTATCACCAACATTAGGTGCTGAATTGCTGACTGTTTTTGCAATCGACAAATCTGATTGAGGTAATGGAACTGGCGTGTTGGTATCAGTATCATCGGTTGGATCTGGATCAATTTGATCTCCTGTGATACTTGCTGTATTGGCATAAGAACCTGTTGCATTTACTGTAGCTACAATAGCCAATGCTGTATTTCCTCCATTAGTTAAACTTCCAACGGTCCATATTCCTGTACCAGAGACATAACTTCCTCCTCCATTATCACTTACATAAGTATAACCACTCGGCAACAGATCATTGACCACAACTCCTGTTGCTGTACTTGGTCCTGCATTGTTTATCGTTAATGTAAAGGTGACATTATCACCAATATTTGGTGTTGAATTGCTGACTGTTTTTGCAATCGATAAATCTGATTGTGGTACTGGAATAGGTGTGTTCGTATCACTATCATTTCCCGGTGTTGAATCCGTTTCATTAGAGGCTGTAATTGTTGCTGTGTTTGCATAGCTTCCTGTGGTGTTAACGGTTGCTACAATATCAATACTCGTGTTGGCTCCATTGGCTAAGGCGGCGTTTGTCCATGTTATTGTACCACTGCTCTCAGAGGTAGTTCCTCCTCCCGTATCACTTACATAGGTATAACCTCCTGGTAACACATCTTGAACTGTAAATCCTGTACTGGCACTTGGTCCATTGTTGGTCACCGTTAAGGTAAACGTCACATTGCTTCCTACATTAGGTGTTCCTGTGCTTGCTGTTTTGGTAATACTTAAATCTGATTGAGCCGCATTATTGGTTAGCACCACATCATCAGTACTACTACATGTTCCATTGGTGATTGTCCATCTAAGTGTTGCCGAAGTTCCAACAGGTACTCCCGTAACTCCACTGGTAGTTGATCCTGGTGTTGTGATTGTAGCCGTTCCACTAACCACACTCCACATTCCTGTTCCTACAATTGCAGTATTTCCAGCCAAGGCAAAGCTACTGTTAGAGATTTGAACGATATCACTTCCTGCCGCAGAAACTGTTGCTGCCGCATCATTGGTCAGTACCACATCATCGGTGCTGCTTGTTACTCCATTGGTGATTGTCCATCTAAGTGTGGCTGATGTTCCCGAAGGAACTCCTGTGACTCCACTGGTTGGAGAACTAGGTGTTGTGATTGTGGCCGTTCCACTAACCACACTCCAACTTCCTGTATTGCCTGCTCCTGGAGTATTTCCAGCCAAAGTAAAACTACTGGTATTACACTGATTAATATCACTTCCAGCTGCTGATGTGGTAAGTGCTGCCGTTACAGTAACCGTAATTACGTTACTTTCTACAGAACAACTTGCTCCATTAATTAAACTTGTTGCAACTCTTTTGTAATATGTTGTTTGCGTAATCGTTCCTTCATCAAAAGTAGTGCTAGTTACTCCTCCAATGTCAGCAAATCCAGTTGAAGCACTTGTTGTACTTTTTTGCCATTTGTATGAAATTGCATTGACATGACCTACTGGTGCAGCCGTTTCAGTAAATGCAGCGACATTATCTCCAGAGGAAATAGATTGATCGGAACCAATAGTTCCTCCATCTGGTATCGTAATCGTAAATGGATATTCTATACTGAGTTTACCGGTGCCTGAGTTTTTAACGATTAAAACAGCATTGTACGTTCCTGCTGTGGCAATTGAGGAAACTATTACAGGTATCGGAGAAACAGGTAAGGTTTGATCTGTTACATCTCTAAACCCAACAGCTTCTGCATCCGCATCAAAATTAATACTGTATTGGTCTGGAATGTTGGTTGTTCCACTATAAGTAAAATCCACTGATGCGTCTCCTAGACAAGCTTCGGCAGTTGTATCAGTTAATGTTATTGTTGGTGTTGATGCATCTGTAATAGTGATGGTAATTGGATAACTTTTCTCACAACTATTTACTCCTTCTTTAATTGTAAACGTTGCTGAATAAGACCCTGCAACTAATCCTGCTGGAACACTTAATGATAAAGGTGATGCTGTTAATGTAGTATATGCTATATCTGTGAACGCTACATTGTCATAATCAATTTTATATTCTAATGAAGTTCCTGTTGTTGCTGAATATGTTAAATCTACAGTTTGCGCTCCTGCGCTAAAAACAGCAGAAGGGTTTGCTCCTAAAGTGATACTAGGTTGGGAATTGAGAGTAATTGGTCCTAGAGTATTGGTTGAAGTAATTATCGTACAAGTTACTCCAATTTTGGAAGCCCTTACTTCTAATGTAGTTACAGTAGAAGCGATTCCATCTGTACTAATAGACATGGAAGCACCGGTACCTAATTTAGAAGGGCCAATTGAGTTTCCACTTTGATCAAATACTTGATAAATAACTCCAGTTTCGGTATCGTCTATTGTAAGACTTAGGGTACTATTTTCACAAACAGTTGTAGATGACAAAGATGAAACTGTAAATGCAACTGGGGGTTCACACATAACGGTTACACTTGATGACTGAACACTTTCACAAGCACCACCCGTTTCAGTTGCTGTTACCGTTACAGGAGCTCCAGTATATAAAATATCAAAACCTCCAGGGTTAGTGGCGGCGTCTAAAGCGCTGATTGTCCATGAACCATCTCCTGAAGAAATGGTTGTTGTAGATCCATCAATGATGTCTCCATCTAAATACAATTGAATTACAGTACCGTCTGCAAAACCACTGGTTCCAGAAATACTCACATCTCCTTCAGTAATTGGCGAACTTGTAATTGCAAGAGAACCTATAGCTGTTTGTGTAAGTATCTGAACTTCATTAGAAATATCACTTACTAACTTAGATCCATTTTTAGCAGTAGCTGCTATATATCTTCCAGAAGCAATGGTTAATCCTGACAAGGACCAAGATCCATTGGCTAGCACAGTAGCTGTTCCTTCATTAGTATCAGAAGTAGTAACTCCTGACCCTGCTTTTGAGTATACTGTAATTGTAGCTCCAATTTCACTAGAAGTACCAGTTACTTGAGGCAAGATTCCTGAAATACAATAATCTCCAGTCACTACAGGCTCTAATGATTTAGAAGTAACCGTTATAATAGCGGATTCTAACACACATGGTGTACCAGCATCTGAAGATGTTAAAAATATTTTGTCATCTAATTGTAAATCTAGAGAAGCGATACTAATAGAACCTGAGGCTGCAGCAGTCACTGCTGTAGAAAGTCCAGTGTCTGTTCCATTTAAGTACACTTTAACAGTTGCGGTGGTAGAGCTACCGTAAGTGAAGTTTAGTGTACCCGTAGTAATATTTACTGACCCGTCCTGAATAAAGGCTACATAATTTTAAACATTATGTACAAAAATGACAAAGTAATTAGACGGTATTCTGAATCTTTTAAACTTAAAATTTTAGACGAACTTACCGCAGGAA
>Ga0209833_1000021_pt1 | contig 117235 bp, 98 predicted proteins | sample COGITO_mtgs_1105_3_FD_184797 | JGI IMG/M metagenome (GOLD analysis project Ga0209833, IMG submission 184797) | Pelagic marine microbial communities from North Sea - COGITO_mtgs_110506 (SPAdes) (version 2) | ecosystem: Environmental > Aquatic > Marine > Epipelagic ... | reverse complement strand
TCCCAAAAGGAAATGAACATTTCAACAAAAATTTATCAACTCAAAATTTGAATTCAAACCACTCAAATTTTGAACAAATAAATGATGGTTTAGATCAAATCGATTCAATAGAAACTAAAAAACCTGAAGCGAAAAAGACAGTTCTTATTGTTGAAGACAACCTTGAACTTAAAAATTACTTGAAAAACGAACTCAAAGAAACCTACAAAATTAAAACCGCAGAAAATGGGCAAGAAGGTTTAGATATAGCACTAAAGTTTATGCCAGACATCATCGTTACAGATATTATGATGCCTATTATGGATGGTTTTGAATTTTGTAAAAGAGTTAAAAATGATATTAAAATTAGTCATATACCCCTCTTAATGATGACTGCAAAAGGGATGCAAATTGACAAAATAAAAGGAATTGACTCTGGAGCCGATGCTTACGTAACGAAACCATTTAATATGGGTGTGATGAAATCACATATAAAACAACTCATAACAAGTCGTCAAATTCTATTTGAAAAATATTTTAACGGAATTCAAAATGAAGATTTATCGAAATTCTCTTCTTTAGACAAAGAATTTATTACCACTATTTTAGACTACGTTCACAACAATATTAGTAATTCAAGCTTAGGCGTTGAACATCTAGCAGATGAGCTGTTTCTTAGCAGAAGTAAACTTTACAGAAAAATAAAGGCTTTGACAGGGGATACTGCGACTGAGTTTATTAGAAAAATTAGGTTAGAAAAAGCTAAAGAATTATTAGAGAAAACAGATTTGACAGTTAGCGAAATTGGCTATAAAGTTGGATTTTCTTCACCATCTTATTTTACAAAATGTTTCAAAAATCATTTTGGTAAAATCCCAAAAGAAATAAGGTTTCAAAAAATAGACTAATTTTTTACAAATTTCTTTGCTAAAGTTGTTCCGTTTTCAAATTTAACTTTTACTATATATAATCCTTTAGACAGATTACTAACATCCGCTGAATGTGTTTGTTTTTGAGCTAAAATTAAATGCCCTAAAATGTCATAAATTTTAACCCATAATATTTTATGATTCGTATTTAAATATAAATTTTCTTTAACTGGGTTTGGAGAAATTCTGAACTCTAAATCTAATGGGGTTGAATGCACTCCAAGTGTATAATCTTCTACTAACACATCAAATGCATCTAAAAAATAGGTTCCAACCTCTTCGCCCATTAAAACTTGAGCTTGTACACTAGTTGTATTTTGAGGCACTATATATTCAAATGAATAATAATTATACGTAGTTGACAAAGAAAAAGCTGAGGAAGCAGTGTAATCGGAATTCGTCATGCTATTGTTATCCTCAGATTTGATTCTAAGTTTAAATGATGTTCCTGAGGTTGGAGATTTTGCATAGCAGCCTATTGTGATTTTTTTGTTTGTTAAATCTTGTTGATATTCAATGTTACTCAAAAGCACTTTATTATAAGTATCAGAACCTGAAACTTCAATTCTGGCAGCAAAATTTCCATTAAAAACAGAGGTTGAAGTTTCTGAAATAGTGGCTGAAGCAGCTCCTAGTGTAATGAAGTTCCAATTTGATGTAATACCACATTCAAAATCAGGATTTAAAATAATTTGTCCCGAGGTCGGACCATAGCATTCTGGCCATGTACCATCCGCTAAAAGTGCTTCTTTTACGTCTTCAACCCAAACTCCGGAAACAGCATTAGAGGTGGTCGGATTATCCGTCCGTAAATGGATGGTTTTATTAGATTTATTACCACTACACCATGCAGAAAACGAAAATCCTCGATTGATTGCTTGTTCGGCTATATATCGATGGTACTCTACCCTATCGGAATTAACAGGACCACCATTGTCCCCGTAAACTCCTGTTTGATAATTATATCCCCCTTCGTTATCAGCGCCGAACTCTCCAAGAGTTATAGGAATATTATTTGTCTCAGACCATGTTTTAACCGAATTAAAATGAGTATTCACCGTTGATTTATCGTTGGCTGTTCCCCAGTTAAAATCATTATTGTTAGATGAAGAAGAACTTGTAAAATTGAAAGGAATATAATAATGAAAAGAAGCTATTAGGTTTGAATCGCTACTTAATACCTCATCACCAATAGCAGTTGGTGCCTGATAAGAAGTTGAAGTCCCACCTGTTATTATTATAGGACGGGTCGAATTACTGCCTCCTGTTGATCTTATGGCCTCAATAATCATTAAATTGATTTCATCCATTTCTTGAGCACTGACTTCAAAATAAGGTTCATTGACAACTTCAAAAATTAAATCTGAAGAATGATTTATAAAACGATTCGCAATTTGAATCCAGATGGATTTAAATTTCATTAAATCTGCTGCTCGTTTCGCAGATGTTGGATGCGAGTAATTTGTGCTTTCTAGATTAAAAGTTTCTAGAAATTCTGATTTCAACTCTGCACCATGAAAATCAATAATGGTATACAAGCCTTGATCTAGAGACCAATTCACAACCGTTTCAACACGATCCAAATAAGCATCAGTTACTAAATAATCAGTTATAGTTCCATTAAAATCCCCAGCTGTATCAGCATCAGTTGACCATAAATTTGTTGCTCCACTCGTTCGATCTCCAAAAAAATCGATAGGAATTCTAACATTGGAAAACCCTTCGTTGGCTACATCAATAAAATATTGTTCATAGACAACAGGAGCCCAATTCCCTTCAATAGGAGCTGTTAATGTATTACCCAAGTTAATCCCTCTCCCCATTTCCTGAACAATATCCCAGGAAGAAGTTTGTGCATTTACTAAAGAAATACTGAGCAAGCACAAAAATATTAAGAGTCTATTTTTTATCATAAAAACAAAGAGGAGACCATGGCCTCCTCTAAAATTATAGTTTAAAAAAGAAATTACTTCTTGAAACTTTCACGTTCTAAGTTAATAATTTTTTGAACCTCCTCTTTAGAGAAGACGGTCATTAATTTTTGACGTGTTTCTTTAGCAGCAGCTCTGTAAATTGCTTTTTTTTCATCTTCAGAAAGCCCCATCCCTTTAATTTTTTTAGCATTGGATGCATATTTATTATAAAGCGTTTGCTGTAAAAATTCTGCATTTGCGTCCGAAATATCCATTTGAGATGAAATTAGGGCAACCGCATTCTCTGAACGGTTGGCCGCAAATTTATTTTCTTGTGCCTCTGCAATAAAAGCAAACAAACATAAAACTGTTGTAATAATAATTTTTTTCATTTTCTAATTTTTTATTAATTTTTGTGTAATAGTGCCATCAGTAATAAAATACATTCCAGGATTTAAATTTGACACATCAACGGGTTTAGTAACATCCTTTATAGTCATGACGTTCTTTCCCATGACATCAAAAATATTTAACGAAGTTGTTATGGTAGGATCGTTAATATAAAGATAATCTTGGGTAGGGTTAGGATAAAACGAAAAAGAACGCTGATAGTCTGAAGTTGATAAATTTCCTGCAGCTACAGTATTTTCATATGTTCCAGTTGACAATTTAAGTTGATCTAACTCAAAGTATGAACCAGATCCAATAACTGAATTTATTTGTATATGGTTAATTTCTCCATATCCACTAAAATCATGAGTTCCGGTAACAGAAGCTGCTGTCCATGTAAAACCAGCTGCTCCGTTAGTTGGGTTGTCTGTCCAAATTGCATAGGTCCCATCCACAAAGTTAAGTGTCAGACCAATATTAACATCCGCTGAGTACTCAATTGAGCCAGGACCAAAATGTCCGCCATTTTTAAAGACACCATTTCCACCATTGTATAATTGCGTATTTACTTGAGCTTTACCAGTATTCCCTTGAGACCCTTCGCCAATCTTGAAGTTAGCTACAACTTCGTTGTTTGAATTCCTCATTCTAATTTGAAAAATCGATCCGGATCCAGTGGCTATATTCCAACTCTTGAGTGCCATAGAAAAGTGTAATTCAGATCCTGTGAAGTTAAGTCCATCCAAATAAAGTGCTGAGTAAGCATTAGGACTGCCATTTTCATTCGTATCAGGAACAACATCAAATGTGATAGTGCTATCTTGGTCATCTCCTGTAAGGTCTGTTGATTCAGATGTGAGATAATTTAATGTCGTATTGGTAACAGTTAAGGAAGAATCAATTTCTGATACTTCAACATTGTTATTTAATTCCCAAACTGCCAAGACATTTTCTTGAGCTGTTAATTGTACTGTAATTAAAGTTAATAATAAAAAGTAAAAATTTCTCATATGATTATATATTTATTGATTGTTAATGTTGTATTGATTTTTAATTGTTGACTGACCATCTAAAAGACCAAGAGAAACCAGAAAACGGTCAATTTCGTCTGTAGTTTCTACAAAATATTTTATCGGTGGTTTTGCAAAAAATGCATGCCCTTGATCTTGATACAAAACCACATCACAACGATTATCAAAAGATTCCATTATCGATTGGTATTTTTTAACGGTTGGAACAGGTAAAATTCTGTCCTCGGTGCCAACTAGTATCAGTGTTGGTGGCGCATTTTTTGAAATATTTTGCATTGGAGATATTAATTTGAAATCTTTTCCAAAACGCTTGTGTGCATAATGGTCTGGACCTAAATCCAACACAGGATTCAATAGTACCAACGCGTTGGGTTTTGAACTAACAGTTAAATCTTCGGCGGAATTATCCCACATTTTTAACAATCCACAACTTGCTGCCAAGTGACCTCCTGCAGAACCACCGCCTGCGGTTATGGTGTTTGGATTAATCTTAAATTTATGAGCGTTTGCCCTAACATATCGTATAGCAGATTTAGCATCCTCAACGGCATCGTAAGGAGTCGTGCCATGTGTATTTTTTAAACGATATTCTGCCGAAATGGCCACCATACCTCTAGATGCAAAATACATAGATTGGCGTTTGAATGCCTTGTGACTGCCATTGTTCCAACCACCGCCATGAAAGAAAATAATGGCATTGTGCATTGTCTGCGTATCGAAGTTTGTGGGGTTATAAACATGAAGTTTTAAAGTTACACCATCCAATGTTTTGTAAACAACAGCATTAGAATCTATAATTTCTGGACTTGCATGAGCTACCCCAGAAAGAAATAAAATTGATGAAAAGATTATTTTTAAAACGTTCATGCCTCAAATTTATATCTAAGAAAACGTTGTAGCTAAAACATTTGAAGCAAATAATGTTATAAATGGTGCAAATTATCTTTTTGGACTGCTTTAAAGATATCTTATCGCTGATTCAAATTTTCTTCATTATAAACACGCTCAATGACGACGTCTGTCATTTGACGCATTTCATCCAAACTCATATCATCTTTATATTCAACTTGAAGCGCTTTTAATTTTTTCTTCAACTGCTTAATTAGTTTTTTATACTTAGGATTAGCATATAAATTATTCATTTCATTAGGGTCGCTATTTAAGTCGTATAATTCCCACTCATCCATAGAATAATAAAAATGAATCAGTTTAAAGCGATTGGTACGAATGCCGTAATGAGGTTGAACCATATGCCATTTTGGATACTCGTAATAATGATAATACACCGCATCTCGAATGTCTGAAGAATCTAAACTTAATTGTGAAACAAAACTTGTTCCTTGCATATCTTCAGGGATAGAAATTCCAGCCAACTCCAACATGGTTGGTGCAAAATCAATATTTAAGAGTAAATTTGAATTCGTTGTTTTTGGTTGGATTAATTTCGGGTAGCTAATCATAAAAGGCATGCGAAAAGATTCCTCATACATCCAACGCTTGTCAAACCATCCGTGTTCGCCTAAGTAAAATCCTTGATCAGAGGTATAAATAATGATGGTATTTTCGGCCAATCCACTGGCTTCCAAATAATCGAGCATTTGCCCTACCGCCTTATCTACTCCAGCTACACAACGCAAATAATCTTTTATATAGGTTTGATATTTCCAATTTTTTAGTGCTTTGCCTTGTAAGGTATCAGAGGGTGTCCAAAATTGTCCTTTATTACCATAGGCATAATAATCATTCAACTCTCGCTTGGTTAATCCATCTGGTGGTGCGATTTTTAAATCGCGCCGATTCATATGGTTTTCAATCTCCATCCATTGGTCTTTAGAAGCTTTTCTTCCTTCATAACTGTCATTAAAATTAGAAGGATGAGGAAAATCTCCATCCGTAAAAAGAGTTTTAAATTCTTCGGCAGGTTCCCAGGGTCGATGCGGCGCCTTAAACTGATACATCAGCATAAAGGGCTTATCCTTATCTCGACTTTTATCCAACCATTTTAGAGCATCATGTGCCACTTGAGCTGTAGAATGACGTTTGCGTTCTACAATAGTATCTCTGCTATTTTCCAAAAAAACAGGATTAAAATAAGTGCCTTGACCGCCCCAATTAATCATAACTTTGGAATAATCAAACCCTGTTGGATTTGTACCTAAATGCCACTTCCCTATCACTGCTGTTTGATATCCCGCCTTTTGAAAAAGTTTGGGAAAGGTCATCTGACTGCCATCAAAATCTCCACCTTTTTCATTTTTAAAAAATCCATTGACATGACTGTATTTGCCCGTTAAAATTGATGCTCTACTTGGGCCACAAATGGAATTGGTATTAAAGGTTCTTGTCATCAGCATACCATTGTCCGCAATGCGATCAATGTTTGGTGTTGGTGCCAATTCTGCCAGCCAGTCTTCGTATGCACTGACCGCGCTCACTGCATGGTCATCTGACATTATAAATACAATATTGGGCCGTTCTGCTTGTGTTATATTTTCTATAGATTGAGACTCAACTTGAGAGACACAAAACAATATAACTATTAAAAAAAATATCTTTCTCATTGTCTATATTAATTAAATAATTTTTTAAATAGTTTTAATTTACGACTCATGGTATCCACTAGTGTATTGTATCGTTTCAATTCCGCTAGATTGACCGTTTCATCTGGGTCGATTGAGTGATCGTATAGCATACGCTGAATGCGATTTGAATTCAAAGTCCATTCAGTATAAAAATAGTTATCTTCAATAAGGGTCTCCCCTTTTTGCCAACGTGCAAGTGCCGTAGTCTTGTATATTTTATCTGGATTTTGCAGGCTTGAAACAAGTGAATTCCCTTGTAAATGCGAAGGTTTTTCGCCTTGGGTTACATTACAAAGCGTTGGATACAAGTCCACTAATTCTGCAATGGAGTTGGTTTTTCTATTTTTAGGAAATTCAGGAGCACTGATTATTAATGGAACTTGTAGAGCCACTTCAAAGTTACTGTGCTTTGCCCACAAACCGTGGTCAGATAAGCTCCATCCATGATCCCCCACTAGAACAATTACTGTATTCTCACGAAGTCCCAGTCCATCTAAAGCTTTGATTACGCGTCCAATTTGGGCATCAACAAAACTCACACTTGCATAATAACCATGAATCAGGGTTTTAGCTAAATGTTCGTCAATAGGGCCATTCTTTGGAATGTCTTTATAATGTCTCAACTCACCCCATTTGTGATTGGCGATTTTTGGTGCTGTTTCAGGAAACGTAGATTGTTTTGGTAATTGAATTGAATCTATATCATAGAGATCCCAATACTTTTTTGGAGCGGTAAAAGGTAAATGTGGTTTTACAAATCCAACCGCTAAGAAAAAAGGGGAATTATCCGATTTTAATTGCTTTAAATCTTCAATAGTTTTATCTGCAGTTTGAGCATCAAAATAAACCGAATCATCAACATCTAACATTTCATATGCAGCCGCTGGTTTTTTATTTATGTTTAAACTTCGGTTTTGGGGGTCTTGATAGTTTCTCCAACTCACATCTTCGGGGTACCATTCTTCATCCCATGTTTTAATGTCATTTTTTAGATGAGTTATTTTATTGTTACTGATAGTCTGGTAGCCTCTTTTATTAAAATAATCAACCATATGTTCGATATTTGATCCAGCCGCACTTACACTGGCGTAATACGTCAAAAACCTATCCGCAGTAGGTCTAATCCCCGATAACAAACTGGCGCGTGAGGCGCCACATACTGGGACATTACAATAGGCACGATTGAAGGTCACACCCTCAGAAGCTAAAGCATCAATATTTGGGCTCTTGATATGGGACTGACCATATATATTTAACTCTGGTCTAAGGTCATCAACCATAATAAAAAGAACGTTTCTTGGAGGCTCTTGAATTTGTGCTGAACTTTCAACTATAAAAGTCAATATCAGAATGTATTTAAACCATTTATTCATCAACATTTAGTTTTTGATTCACTGTTAAAGTTGTTGCTTTCAAATCTATTTTATCAGACGAAGACCCAACCATTATTGAAAAATCTCCTGGTTCTACACAATAATTCATATTGATATCATAAAAGGCCAAGGTATTTTTATCAATTTCAAAAGATACTTTTTTAGATTCTCCTTTCTTAAGAAAAATACGTTTGTATCCTTTAAGTTCTTTCACAGGACGAGTAGCACTACTTATTTGATCTCTGATATACATTTGTACCACTTCGTCGCCATCAAAATCTCCTGTGTTTTTTACCTCAACTGAGACTGTGACAGTATCATTCGAACTTAAAACTGATTTTGATAATTGAGGCCTTGAATATTTAAAAGAGGTATAACTCAGTCCAAACCCAAACGGGTAAAGTGGTGTCTTTTTTTCAAAAGCATATTTATGAAAATACGCTGACGGTTTATGGTTATAAATCATTCTCAACTGTCCTACGTTACGGGCTATTGTAAGTGGCAGCTTACCACTTGGATTTACAGCTCCAAATACAATTTCTGCCACAGCTTGACCTCCCAAAGATCCAGGTTCCCATGCTTCTAAAATTGCAGGTATATTATCTTGTAACCACGGTTCTGAAATCGGTCTTCCATTAACTAAAACGATAATAACCGGAGTCCCGGTTGCTTCTATAGCCTTAACTAATTTTAGCTGCTTTCCTGGTAAATCCAAGGCAGCCCTTGCCATATTTTCTCCTGCGGTTTTATCTTTCCATCGATAACGCATGGAGTTGTCGCCAACAACAACAATAGCATAATCCGATTCTTTGGCTTTATTGGCAGCCTGGCTAATTGCCTGATCTTTAATTTTTCTAATATTTTCGCCAGAATCAAAGAATTCTACAGAATACCCTTTTTCAGTGGCAATGGTTTGGATTCCTTCAAAAATCGTTGTTACATTATCATCGGGTTGAACTGCATGCCAATCGCCTAAAATAGTCTGATTATTAGCATTGGGTCCTGTTACTAAAATACGTTTTGAACTTTTGGATTTAGGTAATGGTAAAATTCCATTATTCTTCAAAAGCACCACTCCTTTTCGAGCAGTTACCAAAGCAATTTCTTGGTGTTCTGGAGTAAATATTTTTTCAGGAATTTTGTCTAAATCAACGATGCGATTTTCAAAAAGTCCGAGTTTAAATTTGGCAGTCAAAATTTTACTACAAGCATCATTAACACGATCTTCAGATAATTTACCTTCTTGAACAAGAGCGATAACAGCTTCGGGGAATTTTACGCCATGCATATGCATGTCCATACCAGCATCAACTGAAAGATAAGAAGCCTCTTTTAAGCTTCCTGCAACATGATGTAGAGTTTCAATGCGTTCAATATCCATCCAATCACTCACGAAAAATCCTTTAAAACCCCATTTATTTCTAAATAAATCGGTCATCAACCAAGAGCTCATGTGACATGGAATTCCATTGAGTTCGTTATGCGCAGCCATAATGGAGTAAACCCCAGCATCAATGGCTTGTTTGTAGGGTTTCAAATGAACTTCTTTTAAGGTACGCATAGAAACATCCATAGGAGCTGCATTCAGCCCATTAATAGATTCACCACCAGCAATCATATGCTTAGCACATGCAATAACTTTCTCTGCCCCAGTAAAATCATCCTGCTGAAACCCCCTTATCATAGCTGCCCCCAAGTTTCCAACCAATAAATGATCCTCGCCAAAGGTCTCACCCACTCTGCCCCAACGTGGATCGCGCAGCACATCTATGTTTGGTGTAAATGTCCAATGAGATCCTGTGGCACGCATTTCCTTGGCAGTTTGTTTTCCAATAACTTCCAGAAAATCATCAGACCAAGTTGAAGCCAAAGTTATTGGTGAAGGATATACAGTACTACCTGAAACCAATGCATTGCCATGTATCGCATCAATCCCAATAAGTACAGGAATCTTAAGTCTAGACTGCAAAGCAAGATCCTGTAATAAATTTGACTCCTCAGGGGTTAAAACATGTAAAAAAGATCCAATTTCTCCTCGACGAGTCATTTCGGCAACATCGTCACTAAAAAGTCCCTTATAAAATCCTTGGGCATCGTTTGAATGTAACTCTTCTTCTGTCAAATTTTTCTCTGCTTGTCGCATATGATCCAAACCAACAAATTGATTCATTTGATAAACTTTTTCTTCCAAGGTCATCCGCCCCATAAGATCCTCTACACGATCTTCTACATTGATGTTTGGATTTAAATAAATTGGAGTTTCATTTTGAGAGTTTCCTAGAAACATACTCAAGATGAAAACAATAGCGATGTTTGTGTTATAATTCTTATTCATTATTTATTAAGGCATTTTTTATGACATTATAAGCTGGTGTTGGATTATAATTTGTATCATAAATAGATTGAAAATAAATGGCTGGTTTTTTTAATCGTTCACCCATGTCCCATAGGTTTAAAGTGACTACGCCAGAGTTCACTTTAGATTGTAAGATATTAACTATTTTTTGATAGATAACAGCTTGCGTCTGAAATTCTTGATCTAACTTTGATTTATCAGTAACTTTATAGTCAAGTTCAGTGACATGAAAATCCAAGTCATTAGCGTGAGCCCAGTCAATTAAATCTGATAAATCCTTTAGTGCTTCATCTGTTTTTTCAATAAAATCTCCCGTGGTTTTGCTTAGTTTTAAATGCCCCTGCCAACCAATTCCATCAACTCTCAGTCCTTTACTTCTTAGGTATAGAATGGTTTCTTTTAACCTATCCCACATAGGTTTTTGCATGCCCGCATTTTGATTGTAAACCAATTTAACATTGGGAGCATATTTGGTTGAAATTTCAAAGGCTTTGACAATATACTTCGGAAAGCCGTTCTCATCGAGTCCCATGGTCAGCCAAGGATTTTCCCAACGATTTGTTCCTGGTTTTGGACCAAACCAACTACCGTCTGGAAGAATCGTTTCATTAACCACATCCATATACTTTACAATGGGCTCTTCGTTATAACGTTTCGCAGAAGCAGTCATAAAGTCAATCATTACACCCTCCAATTCTTCTGCTGTTCTATGGTCCTCTTTGGCCCATCTTGAGGCTTGTGGACTGATTGGTCCATGAATTCGAACAGTAAGATTATTTGCTTTTGAAAACTCAAGAAATTCCTCTATTCGATCCCATTGCCAAACACCAGGCTTTGGATAAACTCGCTGCTGTTTAGCAGCATTTGCAGGCGTTAAGAATTTAAAATCTTTCAAAAAAAGTTCTTCTTTTTTACCCCCTAATTCATGATGATTTAGAGTCGCTCCTATATGTAATTTATTCTTAGAAACATTTACTAAATCTTTCATAGGAATATCACTTTGATTGTTGAAAAAATTTGCCGCTAATTTCTGAAATCGTTTTATTAGATTGGCCGAGTTTTCTTCATTAGCAAGGTTAACAGTCTCTTTTGGATCTTGTTGATAATCGTAGAGTTCTTCAGCAAAAATATCTTCTTCAAAAATAGGGTCTGTACTTTTCTTACCATTGAGCCACACAGTATAGCGGTAGCGGTCGGTTCTGAAGCTATACCCTGTTTTTTTAGCATTGGTCCATTGACTAACAGCATATGGTTTTATTGATGTTAATTCTCCTTTAATCAATGGCATTAAATTAGTTCCGTCTAATTTTTCTGGTATTTGCAAACCGGTTGCAGCGCAAAGGGTTGGAAAAATATCTAGAAATTCAGTTGGAGATTCTATTTCTACTTTTTTATGAATTCTAGGGTCATAAATAATGAGAGGTGAACGTGTAGCTTGTTCAAAGTTAGAATGCTTATTCCACATCCCATGATCGCCCAAATGCCAACCATGATCGCCCCAAATGACAATAATTGTATTTTGATCCAGTCCAGTTTCTTTTAGCTTATCCACAATTTTTCCAATTTGTGCATCAATAAAACTAGTACTAGCGTAGTACCCATGAATAAGATCTTTTTGGAATTCTTCCGATAGGATCACCCGATTATCGTTAGAGATTTTATAAGAGATTTCTGGAGTAATGTAGGATCTCAATTCTCCAGAACTATGATAGGCAATGCTTGGCCCATTTGATGAATTCTCTTGAAATTCTGCAATATTAAATTTTGAAGTATCGTACATGTCCCAATACTTTTTTGGTGCCGTAAATGGTAAATGAGGACGTTTAAATCCAACCGCCAAAAAGAAAGGCTCTGAAGAGTTTGTTTTAAATTCATCCAAATATTTATTGGCATATACAGCTAAAGCGCCATCCACATAAGCTTCATCAGGAGCATCACTCGATTCAAAAGGGGGTTTGTAGGTATCTCGAAGATATTTTCCTAAATTTTTCACTCCATTGGCTTTTGCTTCGTTTCTAAGTTGTTGGATGTAGGCTTTAATTTCTGGATCTTGATAAAATCCCATAGCTGGTGAACCGTAGTCACTGGGATACTCAAACTTGTGTTCAGGCATGTAAGGAACAGACCAAGACGGTTTATCTCGGGATTTATCAACACAACGCGGATCAAATATTTTACCGAGTCCAACGGTTTTGTAACCCTGATTTTTGAGATATTGTGGAATCGTTATAATATCCGGAACCATGTCTCGCATTTTTGTTTTTAAATCTCTAACTTTTGTGTAATCAGGACGTTTGCCAGTCATTAAACTAGCTCTTGATGGGCCACAAACAGCTTGTTGAGTGTGATTATTTAAAAAAACTGTAGCGTTTTCAGCCAGTAAATCAATATTTGGAGTGTTTGCTAAATCGTCTCCAAAAGCCCCAATAGTTGGTTTTAAATCATCCACAGCAATGAAAAGAATATTTGGGGATGCATTTGAAACTTGAGATAAAGCAATATTGCTAAAAAACAGGTAAAACAATATAAAATTGATTATTTTGATCATGATATAAATTTTGTTAAACAAATTTAATCGTTTTAATAAGTGATATTGTATGAATTATGATGCAAAAACTATCATTAATGAAGAAGTTTAAACTTATTTGTTTGGGGTAAGTTGTAAAATCGTATTTTTATTAAATAAATATCAAACTTTATGACAATTAACCCATTAATTAAACTAGCAGTGGTTTTGTGTCTTGTTTTACAATCTGTGAAAACAACAAACCAAAAAAAAACGACCACACCACAACCCAAAATAGACGGTATGGTTTGGATTCCTAGTGGACTTTTTGAGATGGGTGCTTCTGATAATGATCCAATGGCACTCCGACACGAAAAACCAAAACACTCTGTTCAAATTGATGGATTTTATATGGACATTACAGAAGTTACTAATGCTCAATTTTCAAAATTTGTAGAAGCAACCAACTATATTACAACTGCAGAGCAACCAGTAGATTGGGATTTGATAAAACTTCAGCTTCCACCGGGCACTCCAAAACCTCATGACTCATTATTTCGACCAGGCTCTTTGTTGTTTAAAAAAACAGCCGAGTCGGTGCCTAATTTGTATGATTTTTCTCAATGGTGGAAATGGAGTGTTGGTGCAAATTGGAAAGAACCCGAAGGGAGAGGAAGTAATATTATAGGTAAAGAAAATCACCCTGTTGTTCATGTTTCTTATGAAGATGCTATGTTTTATTGCAAATGGGCAGGCAGGCGTTTGCCCACAGAAGCTGAATGGGAGTATGCTGCTCGAGGAGGAAAAAAAGATAAAATTTATTTTTGGGGTGACCTTACAAACTCACTTTCAAAATATGTAAATAGTTGGGAAGGCGAGTTTCCAGTTGCAAATACACAAGCAGATGGTTTTGAAAAAAGTGCTCCTGTAAAAACATTTCCTCCTAATGATTATGGACTTTATGAAATTTCTGGAAATGTTTGGGAATGGACTAGTGATTGGTATAACATAAATTATTACAATGAATGCTTAAAAAATGGGGTTTCAAAAAATCCTAAAGGCGCAAAAAAAGCTTTCAATCCCAATAATCCGTATATCGATGAAAAGGTTATTCGTGGCGGTTCTTTTTTGTGTAATGCATCCTATTGTGCCAGTTATAGAGTTTCATCCAGAATGGCAACAGACCCAAACACTTCATTAGAACATTTAGGATTTAGAACTGTATTATCTAATTAAATTTTGAAATCATAATTTTAAAAAAAGTGTTTAAAATCAAAACTATACAGACCGAACTGGAAAATGTAATCGTGTTAAAAGACTCTATTTCTGGAACAAGAGCTAGAATTCGCCCAAGTTATGGGGCTAGTCTTGATAAACTGGTCATAAAAAACACAAAAATTATTACAAATCTTAACCCTTTAGACTACAAAAAAACTTACCCTAGCTCAATCTTATTTCCTTTTGCAAATAGAATTAAGGGGGGTAATTATGTGTTCAATGACAAAAATTATAGTTTTTATTGTAATGAGAAAGACGCAAATAATGCACTTCATGGATTGGTTTATAACAAATCATTTGTAGTTGACGAGCTGAAAGCATTTGAAAATCATGCAAAAGTCAAACTTATTTATGAGGAAATGAATCCTACAAATAATTATCCATTTAAGTTTCGCGTTGAACTAGTTTACAAACTGACAAAGAACGCTTTATCTCTAAAAATGAATGTCATCAATTTAGACGAGAAAAAACTACCATTTACGCTAGGCTGGCACCCTTATTTTAAAAGCTACGACTTGTGTCAGAGTTATATTCATTTCAACAGTACAAAAAAAATCAAATGTGATAACAATAATATTGCCATAGGGATTGAGGAATTTAACTCAAAAATGCCTCTAAGCCTAAACAAAAAAACATTTGACGATGCTTTTATTTTGGAAGCTCCAGGTATTGAATTTTCTACCCCAGAATATGACTTGATTTTGACATCATCAGAAAAAGAAAGCTATTTGCAACTATACACTCCAATGAATACGAATGCAATTGCCATTGAGCCTATGACTGGAGTTTCGGATAGCTTTAATAATAAAATTGGATTAAAAGAATTGTCTCCAGGGAAAAATTACAATATTGAATGGGTAGTTAGTGTAAAGCTAAAAACTAATTAATTATTGAGAATACTCAAATTCTCCCCAAAATAGTTCAATTCTAGTCAGCAACCTTCTAATATCAATGTATGTTTGTTTTATAAAAAACACTACTTTTACTTAAATTAACCAATTGACTTATTTTCAGTAAATGAAATATTTAATGTTCGTCCTGTTTAGTGGACTCCTTTTAAATGCCCAAACTGTAAGGATTAACGAAGTTGTTTCATCCAATTCGGTTTATTTTGATGAAGATGGGGACACGCCAGATTGGATAGAACTTCATAATTTTGGTACTCAAACTGTGAATCTTGAAAATTGGAGCATTTCTGATGATTTAAACAATTTGTCTAAATGGAATTTTCCTAACGTTAACATTCCTGCCAATGATTACTTATTGTTATGGGCATCAGATAAAGACCGTGTCCAAATTACTGCATCCAGAACACTCGTCAATCAAGGCGATCTGTTCAACTATCTAATTCCTAACTCAGAACCAGATGCTAACTGGACTCATTTAGATTTCAATGACTCGAGTTGGGATAATGGTTCTTCTGGTTTTGGCTATGCCGATGGAGATGATACTACCCTAATACCCAATGGAACTCTATCTGTATATCTGCGAAAAGAGTTTAGCATCACTAACGTTGATGATATAATTACTTTAATCCTCGATATTGACTATGATGATGCTTTTGTGGCTTACATCAATGGGGTTGAAATCGCACGCGATAACATCAATGGAGCGCCTCCACCCTACAATGCTTCTACAATTCTAGACCACGAAGCTCAGATGTATAACGGCGGTTTACCAGATCGATTTTCAGTGACTGATTTTAGCTCAATTTTAGTTGAAGGAACCAATCTTTTAGCCATTCAAGCACATAATGTAAGTTCCAATTCCTCAGATTTTACAGTCATTCCATTTTTATCGGCTATTTACTCAACAGGAAACAGTTCAGGCATCGATCCACCCGAAATTTTAAATTTAATTGATAACAATACCCTTCATACAAACTTTAAAATCTCAACAACTTCTGAAACGCTTACGCTTTCCGACAATAATGGAACAATTATAGATCAACTTCTTGTAGAAGGGTTAACACCAGACACTTCAATAGGGGTTTCAAATTTTTCGAATAACATAGTGAGTTATTTAACAACAACACCCAATGCTCAAAATGCGGACATTGAATTTATTGGGACTATTCAAAATGAAATTATTTTTTCTGAAAATGGAGGGCTCAAAGAACAACCTATTAGTCTTAGTTTATTTGGCAATGAAACAGGACATGTGATTCGTTATACATTAGATGGAAGCAAACCCAATGCACAGTCTTTAATTTTTAGTGGTCCCATTCAGATAACAGAAAATACCAGCGTTCGCGCACAGATTTATGCCTCAAATTACCTGCCTTCAAAAGTAGAAACGGAGTCCTATATTATTGGAGCGAGCCACGATATTGATGTCTTACTTCTTAGTGCAAATCCTGATGATTTTTTTGATGAAGACAATGGGATATATGTCTATGGACCTGAAGATACTTATCAACCGTGGGATCCCTTTTTCGGTGCCAATTTTTGGGAAGATTGGGAACGCCCCGTACACTTTTCGTTTTACGAAAATAACTCCAATGAATCGGTTAAATTTAACGGAGGTGTAAAAATTTTTGGTGGCTGGAGTAGAGGTCAAAATGGACAGCGCTCACTTTCCTTTTTTGCAAGAGGTCAATATGGTGATTCGAAATTTGAACACTCCTTTTTTGATAATGTTACATATAATGACTTTGAAGCATTTATCATTAGAAATTCTGGTCAAGATTGGTTAAAATCAAGCATGAAAGATATCATGCTTACCAGCTTAATGCGTGGTTCAGAGCTAGATTTTCAAGAGTATAACCCTGTTGCAACATATATCAATGGAGAATATTGGGGGATGTATAATATGCGTGAAAAAATAAATGAACACATGTTGGCTTCCAAGCACAATCTAAACGCCGATGAAATAACACTACTCACAAACAATGCAGAAGTAATTGAGGGTAGCAACCAAGAATACATTCAACTCATTGATTACATCAATTCTAATGATTTATCCAATGAAGCAAATTTTGAGTACATCCGACAAAGAATCGATTTAAAGCAATATGCGCTTTACCAAGCCTCCAATATATTTTTCAATAATACGGACTGGCCAGGAAATAACATTAAATTTTGGAAACACCCAGACACCAAATGGCGATGGATTATGTATGATACTGATTTTGGTTTTGGGCCGTTCTGGAACATCTCTAACTATAACGAAGACACCCTTAGTTTTGCACTATACCCAGACGGACCTGGATGGCCAAACCCTCCGTGGTCAACTTTGTTGTTTCGAAAACTAATTACAAATATTGCTTTCAGAAATCAATTTATCAACCGTTATGCTGACGAATTAAATACACGTTTTTTACCCAATAATGTGACCAACCATATCGATCAAATTTATGCAACGATTGAACCTGAAGTCTTTGCACATTATAACCGATGGAAAGATGATCCTTCAGTTGAGTATGAAGTTAATGATATCTTCGGACACGTTGGGTACTTTATTGATAATATGAAAAGTTTTGGAATCAATAGGCATCCCATCGTTAAAGAACATATTAAACAACAATTTGATCTTCCAAACTTCCACCCTATTACCATTACAAATCTAAACACCAGTGAAGGTTTTGTGGAGGTTAATGAAAACCTACACATCCAAGAAGGAACTTGGACAGGAGATTATTTTGAAACTGTCCCTGTAAAACTCACAGCAATTGCTGAGTTCGGATATGAATTTTCACATTGGAGTGGTAATTTATTTTCAAACAACGAAACCATTGAAGTCGCACTAACAGGTGCTTTTGAAGTAATTCCTAATTTTACATCTACAGAAACCTCAATTCCGATTGTTATAAACGAAATAAACTACAAATCAAGTCCTGATTTCAATGCTGATGATTGGATCGAATTGTACAACCCAAATTCATCTTCTGTTGATCTTTCCAATTGGCAAATTAAAGATAATGATGATACTCACATTTTTACCATTCCTGAAGGAACACAAATTGAAGGAGAAGATTTTTTAATTTTCGTAAAAGATGCATCTGATTTTATCAACGTATTCCCAAACATGAATTACCTAGGTGAATTAGGTTTTGGACTCGGAGGCTCAGATTCTGTTCGTTTATACAATTCAACGGGGACGCTTCAAGATGAAGTAAGTTATGAATCGAATACACCATGGCCTAGCTGTGCTGATGAAACTGGATATACATTAGAGTTGATAACACCTGATTTAGACAATACACTTCCCGAAAACTGGGATTGCATCAACGTAAACGGAAGTCCTAATGCAATAAATAGCGAATCGCTAAATATTGAAGATTATAAAAATAACTCCATTTTAGTTTATCCTAATCCCGTAAAAAGCATCCTTTATATAGGACAAATCAATGATCAATTTGATATTGACGTTTATTCTATTTTAGGTCAAAAGGTAACTTCATCTCGGGCCACAAATCAATTAGATTTAAGCAGATTGGAACAAGGCGTGTATTTTGTGAGAATTAAAACAAAAACCGCTACTATTATTAGAAAGGTTGTCAAGCATTAATTTCAATCTTACAGTTTGTGGTTGATTTAACCTGATGCTATGAGTTGTATTACAGACTTCTATAAAGCTCTCTAAATTAGTTGTTTTTTACAATTAATAAATAGTATATTTGAGTCAATCAAATAACCAACATTAAACACAATTAACATGAAAAAATTAGTAATGGTATTAGCATTCATCCCTTTATTAGGGTGGAGCCAAGTAAAATCAGGGGTAACTTACTCAGAACATCCAGCCTATGATGTGATTACAAAATCTTACCAAATATGGGAATCAGGAACTGAAGCTGAACTAAGAGCACTGTATGCAGAGGACGCCAAATTTTGGGGACCTGGTGACGAGGAACCAAGTAATTTAGACCAAGAAGTAAGTAATATGCTTTGGTGGCAAGAGAACTTTAGCGATATAAAGTTTACTGTTATGGAGGGTGCGACTCCCGACATCATAAAGTATGAGAATGACAAAAAAGGGGCTTGGACTATGGACTGGATGGTTTTCTCTGCGGTAAATAAAAAGAGTGGGGTAGCTATAAAAGCAAACCTTCATTCAAACAATTACGTGACGGACGAAGGAAAAATCACAGTGTCAATAAGTTACTTTGATAGAGAGTCTGCTGGTGCGCAAATTCAAAATTCTTTTGGAATTCATAGAAATGGCCGTGTTTACGATGAACACCCTTTTATTGATACATTGAATAAAATGGTTGCACATTTTGAGGCTGGAGAAATATCTGAGTTGGCTTCTTACTTTTCTGAAGATGCAGATTTTTATCGACTGGGCGTAGATGGAAAATTAAATCTAGAAGAGCGCACTGCTACATGGCATGAAGCAGTAGCAGCAAGCAGCACTCGTGATCTAGAACAGTCAGGATACCCGGACGCTATTTATTATTCAAGAGACGAAGGTCAATGGGTCGTTCTATCTTGGTGGTGGGTAAACAACACCAATGCAGAAACAGGAGAAAAAACTCGTGAATATTTACACATGAGTCATAATTTTAATAGCGAAGGCAAAGTTTCAAGAGAAATTATTTATATGGCTAATTAAAATTTTAAACTCTATATCGTTTCATTTAAAATTTAAAACAATAATCCCGCACAAAGCGGGATTATTGTTTTTATCTAAAAGTTCACAAATAGAATTAATGCTATTTTGTTTAATTTTTAACATAATTTAATGAACAAACCGTCTATAATTACTTTAATTTGTTTGAATTATTTTATTTTCTTAATTTGTTCGTTTTGTTTGAATTATGATAAAAAACACATTAGCAGTAGCTTTTATTTTTCTATTAAATACTCATGTGTTTGCTCAAGGAGAAGCCAATAATTGGTTTTTTGGTGGTGGAGCAGGTCTTGTTTTTGATAATATCAATGGAACCGTTACTCCAACTGCTGCTGCATCACAAACGATAAATACATTAGAGGGCTGTTCTTCTATTTCTGATCCTAATGGGAATCTAAAATTTTATACCGATGGTCGTGATGTCTGGGATGCCAACCACAATATCATGCCAAATGCAAATTACTTTGCAGGTACAGGACTTTTGGGTGATCCTTCAAGCACAAGTTCTGGAGTGATTATTCCCAAACCTGGAGATTTAGATAAATATTATATTTTCACGGTAGATGAACCACATCATCAAAATGCATGGGCATTCCCTAATCAAGGTCCTACAGATATAAATGGAAATCCTACCAGTTTTTATAACGATTCGTTTTCAAGTGTACCCGCAGGCGATGATGGATTTAATAACGGCCTTAACTACTCATTAGTTGATATGACCCTAAACAACGGTATGGGAGATATTGATAGTTCCGAAAAAAATATTCAACTCCAAACCTATGACCCGTTAATACAAGAACATTTAGAATATAAATGTGCTGAAAAGATAACTGCTGTTGAGCATGCTGACGGACAATCCTATTGGGTTTTAACACATTTTGTAGATACGTTTTATGCGTTCAGAATTGATAGCAATGGAGTAAACCTTGCCCCTGTAACTTCTACAGTCGCACCATCTATAAGTGTTTCTGGTTATAGAAGAAATGGTATAGGCTATTTAAAATCCTCTCCAAATGGAAACATATTAGCTATTTCACACAGTCAAAACTCAAACATTGAAGGCTCTAATAGTGGAAATGGATCTGCATGGCTTTATGATTTTGACAAAGAAACAGGACTGGTATCTAATCCACTTCAAGTAGATTCAAATGATAATTTTTATGGAGTAGCGTTTTCACAAAATTCCGAAAAAGTATATTTTTCAAGTTCAAACGGAGTTCAACAATTTGACCTTACATCAGCTGATATTCCCAGTTCTGCCACGAGTATCTATCAAACCTCCTCTGGCTTTATGGGAGCTATGCAATTAGGTCCAGATGGTAAAATTTATATTTGTAACCCAATTTTTGATTTCACATTAGATGTTATTAATGCCCCTAATGAAACGGGAACATCAGTCAACTATGTCGAAGCTGGGCAACAGCTGTCCCCTGGTACAAGTGCTAGTTATGGACTCCCACCGTTTATACAATCGTTCTTAGTTGCTAATATTAGCTATGTTAATGATTGTCTTGGATCCAGTACTGAATTTTATCTATCCACGTCTGAAACTATAGTCAGTTTGGAGTGGGATTTTGGGGATTCTGTAACTTCAACTGACTTAAACCCAACACATGTCTATAATCTCCCTGGAGAATATACAGTCAGTGTAACCATAACTACAACTACTGAAGTTCAAACTTTTGACACTTTAGTGACTATTTTTGATACTCCGACTGCGAATGCTGTGAATGATATTAATGTGTGTGATGATGATAATGATGGTGTGTCTTCTTTTGATTTCAATACTGAGGTGACTCCTGATGTGTTAGATTCTCAAGACGCTGCTAGTTTTTCTGTGTCTTACCACGCTTCTCAACAAGATGCGGATGATAATCAAAATCCATTTTCTAATCCATACATTAACACGCTGACGCAAGAAACGGTGTTTGTGAGAATCGAAAATGTGGATAATACGGATTGTTTTGATACCACAAGTTTTGATATTGAGGTGTTTGATACTCCGGTTATAGCTGCTATTAATGATTTGCAAAATTGTGATGATGGTGCGGACGGGGATCTTACAAACGAGCAAATGGATACGGATTTATCTCAGTTAAATTCGGTGGTGTTGGGAACTCAAGATACGACCCTGTTTAGCGTGAGCTATCATTTGAGTTCTGAGGATGCAACTACCGGAACTAATGGGTTGCCTCTTACCTATTACAATACTACTGCTTCTGAACAAACCTTGTTTGTAAGGATTGAAAATGTTACAAATACGGATTGTTTTGCAACTCAAGATTTTAAGTTGATTATCAATACAACTCCGACTGCGAATGCTGTGAATGATATTAATGTGTGTGATGATGATAATGATGGTGTGTCTTCTTTTGATTTCAATACTGAGGTGACTCCTGATGTGTTAGATTCTCAAGACGCTGCTAGTTTTTCTGTGTCTTACCACGCTTCTCAACAAGATGCGGATGATAATCAAAATCCATTTTCTAATCCATACATTAACACGCTGACGCAAGAAACGGTGTTTGTGAGAATCGAAAATGTGGATAATACGGATTGTTTTGATACCACAAGTTTTGATATTGAGGTGTTTGATACTCCGGTATTACCTGTAGATTTTGAATACTACCAATGTGATTACTCAAACCCAGGGGATTTAGAAGAAGAATTTGATTTAACAGCTCTTAATGGAAGTATTGCTAACGGACAAGATGTTACCATTACACATTATGAAAGCGAGCTTGATGCAGAAAATGGCACCAACCCTATTACAAATTTATACACGAATACTTCAACGTCACAGACGTTATATGTGCAAATGGTGAGTAATATATTCCCAGAATGTAAAGCTGTTGGCCCCTATACTATTGGTGTCGATCCACTTCCAAATGTGGTTGTAAACGTACCCTTAGTACAATGTGATATAGATAATGTACAAGACGGTATTTCAATTTACAACTTAGAAGAAGCAGCAGAAAATCTTGTGGTGGGAGATGATCCTACAAATTATGCACTTACTTTTCACTTGTCTCAAACAGACTTAGATGCTGGTATAAATGCCATTGCAGATCCAACATCATATGTAAACCTTAGCCCTTTGCAAACAATTTTTGTCCGTGTAGAAAACATTGCAACAACTTGTTACACGACCTCATTTTTCTATTTAGAAACCATTTTTAATCCCATCCCAGATGATGCGGGTTTAATTGTGTGTGACAACAGTGAAATGAATGGCAATGACTATGATGGGCTCGGGTTATTTACGCTAAGTGATGCTAATAATTACATCCTTTCATTAATTGTTGACAACCCAAACAACGATATTACGGACCCAAATCAATTGACAATCGCTTATTATACCAGTGAAATTGATGCTTTGTTAGAGTTAAATCAATTACCAAACCAATATATAAGTGAAGTACCAGATACCCAAACTCTATTCATTAGAGTCGAAAGAGGAAATGATTGTTTTGGTATCAATTCAATCCAATTACAAGTCTTACCAGTCCCTGAATATAACGAGGTTGATGATGAAATTCTATGTACATACACCCCTGGTTCTATTGCAATAGATCTCTCTGATTATGACGCTGCCGTTCTGGGGTCTCAAGATGCAAGCGAAGTTATAATTACCTATCATACGACTCAAGAAGATGCGGATACAGGAGTAAATGCCTTAGTAAGTCCCTATACTGTTTTTGACCAGATCACACTTTTTGTTCGTGAAGAAGTTCAAAATAACGATCCTTCGGTCACAGCCTGTTTTATTTCAAATGTAAATTTTACATTAACAGTTGAACCTCGACCTGAATTTGGAGTTCCAATTCCTTTGATTGTCTGTGACGACGATGGTGTTTTAGACGGGCTCACAACTCTAGATATTTCTGTTCAAACTGAACTTATAGCAGCTGGAATTGAAGATAATATTGTGAGTTATCACCTTTCACAAGAAGATGCAAATTCAGGAAACAACCCATTGGATACAATATATACAACCGTAGTTCCAGATTTACAAACTATTTTTGTGAGAATAGTAAATGATTTGACTGCAATTACAGGATGTTATTCTACAACACCCTTTGATTTAGTGGTGGTAAGCCCTCCTAATGCGATTACTCCTAATGACTTTGAATACTGTGATGAAGATGCCGATGGGTATGGTCTATTTGATTTAACGGAGCTTGATGCCGAAATTACAGGGACTCTATCAAACTTGATTATAAGTTACCATGAAACAGAAGCAGAAGCTCTCAATAATGTGAATGCCATTGTAGGAGATTATTCTAATATTGTGCCCTATCAACAAACCATCTACGTACGTATTGAAGATACTACAATAACAACCCCCTGCTACAGGTATTTAGAATTCCAATTAATCGTTAACGATGTTCCACAAATAGAGCTTAATCCAGAACCTCTAGAAGTATGTGATGACGATACGGATGGGTTTGCAGTGTTTGATCTCTCACTGTCAGATACTGAAATTCTGAATGGCTTAGACCCTTTAGAATTTGAAATTACATACTATGAAACGTTCGTGGATGCAGAATTAAAACAAAATGAACTTCTTACCCCTCTTAACTTTACAAATACAACACCAACTACACAAACAATTTTTGTACGTGTAGAAAATCTTACAACTGAATGTTTTAAAGCGATTGCGTTACCGCTCATTGTAAACCCCCTCCCCGTAATTATTCAACCCGTTCCACTGGAACTTTGTGACGATGCTGTGGCTGATCAGATTACTATATTTGATTTGACTGATAAGAATTTGGAAATTACAAACAGTGATGGAAGTCTAGAAGTGGTTTATTACACAACACTATTAGATGCTGAGAATGCAACCAATGCTATTGCAGACCCCACAACATACACCAATACTGCTATTGGAACTGCAGCAGCAAACCCACAAACATTACATGTTCGAGTTACAGATTTAGATACCGGATGTTACGATCTTACTACCCTAACCATTCGTGTGCTCCCTAATCCTACTCCGAATATGAATCCAGACAACTTAATAGCCTGTGATGATACTAACAGTGGTGATGGAATAGAAGTTTTTGATTTAACAACCTACGAAACTCTTATTGTCAATGGAGAGGGAAATGTTTCTCCAACCTATCATCAATCTTTAGAAGATGCACTGGATGGACTCAATGCCATACCAAACCCAACCAACTACTCAAATACAGAAACTCCTCTACAAACCATATACGTTCGCGTTACTAATGACCTAACAGCTTGTTTTACGGTTTTGGATTTTGATTTAATTGTAAATCCAATCCCAAATGCAATAGCTATTGATGACTTTATTGCTTGTGAACTTAATACGGATGATGTTTATGACTTTGATTTAGAATCTCAAAGCAGTTTAATTCTTGGGGGGCAAGACCCTGCTTTATTTGAAGTCACCTATCATACCAACTTAGCTGATGCAGATTCAGGAATTAACTTCTTAGGAAGTCCATATACCAATATCAGTGACCCTCAAACAATTTATATAAGTGTGGAAAACATAAACACAGGCTGTAGAAACACAACTGTACAATTTAATTTAGCCGTTCATGAAGCAGCACTAGCGAGCTCGCCCTTAGCTGCTTATACCCTATGTGATGACAACGTAGAAACGGATGGAAATCCAACGAATGACCGTGTTCAATTTGATTTATCGACTCAGAACAACTTTGTTTTAAATGGTCAAGATCCAGTAGATTACACCGTTCGATATTATGCAAGTCAGTCCGATGCGGATCAAGCGATTAATGAGTTACCAACCTTATTTGAAAATAGCGTGAACCCACAGCTAATCATCGCTCGAGTAGATAATGACACACAAGTACTGGATAGTTCTGGAACCCTAATAGATAGTTCTATATGCTATGAGACAGCGGAAGTTACTTTGGAAGTAAATCCTTTGCCTGTAGTAGAAATTGAAGACGACTACCTATTGTGTGTTGATTTAAACGGAACAGAAGTGTTATCACCTCTAGTGATTGATACTGGTTTATCAAATACAGAACATACATTTATTTGGAGAGATGCCAGTGGTATGCTTGTAGCTACAAACTCAAATTATGCCCCTGTACAAGGAGGGACTTATACCCTTGAAGTCTTTGATGATACCCTATCAACGCAATGCGCCGCACCTATTGAAACATTTACGGTAATCGAAAGCACACCACCAATCGTTACGGCACAAGTCACTACGGCTGCTTTTGCAAATACTCATGTAATAGAAGCGGTTGCAACTGGACAAGGTCAATATGAATACAGTCTAGACCAAGGACCTTGGGGAGATTCAGGGACCTTTATTGATGTAACCCCTGGGGAGCATCTAGTGACAGTTCGTGATATAAATGGTTGTGGTGAAAGCGAAGCCTTCGTTTATGTTATTGACTACCCTAAGTACTTTACGCCAAATGGTGATGGCTACCACGACAGCTGGAATATCAATGCTGTTTCCAACCAAGTAAATGCAAAAATCTACATCTTTGACCGCTTAGGAAAGCTGATAAAAGAAATCAGACCGTCAGGAACTGGCTGGGATGGCACCTATAATGGTACTCTATTACCATCGAGTGACTATTGGTTTACATTAAACTATATCGACCCAACAACAGCGAACCCAGAAGTATTGAGAGCGCACTTTTCATTAAAGCGCTAAACTGAATTATAAATTAAAAATCATTGCATAAAATAAAAGACATATAAACTAAAACTAAAAAAATGAAATCTAACCAATTACTTAAAAAAAGTCTATTCCTAATACTCGTATTTAGTATTCAATTATTTTCATACTCACAACAAAAAAACTCTAACTCTTTTGAAATCAAAGCTGTTAGTGTTTCTAAAGAATCAGAAAAAAACCTTTCTACCAACTTTAAAAACTATTCATTGTTCACAATTGATACTGAGTCCTTAAACCGATATGTACAAGCAAATCTAAAGAAAGAACTGCGTCTTAATCTTGAATTACCATCAATTGAGAATTTTAATATTGCTTTGCAACAAAACACTATTTTATCGGAAGACTACAAAACAATCATCGCATCTTAATCTGGGAAATTGGTGAATGATGAAATTAAACACTTCACATTTGAGGGAAATATTACCAACGACCCTAATAGTATTATAAGATTGACAATCACAAATGATATTATTCACGGGATTATATCAACCACTTCCAAAGAATATTTTATAGAACCTCTACACTATATTACAGGTGGAACCAACAGAAATACAATTGTTATATATGAAACGAAGGACCTTATTTTAGACCCCTCAATGGGTTGTGGCGTTACCAACTTGCAAAAAATAAATGAGACTGTTAGAAACAACAATCGAAGCCGAGATTTAGGAGATTGTTTTAGAGTTGAAATAGCATTAGCTTCTGATGAATCTTCGGTTGCTGCAATCGGAGGATCTGCTACAGAAATGGAAATTCATAATATCGCACTAATGAATACCGTAGTGCCTTATTTTAAAGACTTTGAGTTCCCTACCAATGTAGAGCTTGTTCTTACAGGCCAATATATTTCAACATCAATCGCCACTGATCCGTACGGTATTGACTGTACTAATTGTACTATTAATGATCAATTAGAACAATTCCGTTCTTGGGCTAACAATGGTGGTTTTGGAGTTTTAAATTATGATCTCGCTCATAACATAACAAATCATTTTCCAACTCCAGGAACCGTTGGTTTAGCATATATAGGAGTTGTTGGGAGTAACAGTTATAAATATGGTGTGAGTAGTCTTAACAACCCTACATGGTTGACTTTTATTCACGAATTAGGACATAATTTTGGGATGGATCACTCTTTTGATTTAGGACAAGGAACCACTGGAGGGTTTATGGACTATGGAGATGGCACATACAATGGCGCATACAGCTGGAACCCACAATACACCTTAGCAGAATTTGAAGCAGAAATTAATAGTGCACCAATAGCTGTATGCAGTAGTATTGGAGCAGCTATTGCTGATTTTGAATCAACTGAAGTAACCTGTATTGGTAATACAGTCGAGTTCAATAATAGATCCTTAGGTGGAGCCACATCCTACTCTTGGACGTTTCCAGGAGGAACCCCATCCACATCAACAGCCATTAATCCTTCAGTTACTTATTCAACATTAGGGGATAAATCAGTTTCTCTAACTGCTACCAACGAAAATGGATCTAGTACTTTGACAAAAAATGTGATTGTTGCGAACAGCCCAAATGCAGCTTCTTGCAGTCCTACCGGGACATGGAACAGCAACTCCAATGATGGCGGACCCACGTCTTTCGAATTAAATACAATACGAAACTTTTCTGGAGGGGTTCAATCCGATGGAGGTTATTACCAAGATTATAGCTGTACAGATAAAACAGTTCTTGAATTAGCAACCACATATACTGTAAATGTTTCACATTTATACCAAGGATCAGAAACAAGTCAAAATGTATTGTATATCGACTATAACAACGATGGTGATTTTTCTGATGCTGGTGAATTGACATACAATGGCACCGATTTATCGTTTACAATCACCACACCAGCATCTGGAGTTGTAGAAAATGAAATCCTGCGTGCACGATTGATCGTTCAGATATTTTCTTCTAGCACTGATCCCTGTTTTCAACCATCGCAAGGATTGGCCCAAGTGGAAGACTACGGAGTTTATTTCCTTAATACTAACAACCTCAGCGTAGAAGGAACTCAAGAACTGTCATTTTCTGTTTTTCCAAATCCCGCTAAAGATGGTGATTTTACCATAAAGATTCCTAATGTAACCGAAGACTCACAGCTTACAATTTATAATTCCTTGGGGCAGTTGGTGTACAGCTCTTCCCTCCCACTAAAAGTCGAAAACAGAATTCGACTAAATAACTCTATGGCAAGTGGCGTATATCATGTAAAGCTATCACAAGGAACTAAGAGAGTAATTAAAAAATTAATTATTCATTAAAATAAGTTAGAGTTTGTAAATGAATTCAAAATGGTAGAACTCTGCCATTTTTGTGACAAATTTATTTTCAGTAGTCTAGTGTCAGAAATATTTACTAATTTAGCATTCTTTAAGTAAGAAATGTATCTAAAAAATCAACTTGGTAAAACTTCAGCATCGGTATTGCTTTTATTAGCATTGATACTTCCGACTGCCATTCAGTTTAGCCATATGATTGAAGGGCACGAAAACGATACTTGTAATATCCACATTTCTCACATACACAAATCAGAAAAAAATTGTGAAACATGTGATTTTCAACTTACATCTATAAGTTATGATATTGCTGAATATCCTGACCTACTGCTCACACAAATTTCTGTAAAACTTAGTACAGACTTTACTCCGTTACAATTTCACTACCCTACATTAACCAATACACAACTACGCGCACCCCCTATAATGTCTTAACTAACAAACTCATTCGTTTAATGTTAATTAAGGATTTATGCGCGCGCATGCATTATTGGTTTTGCTGCTATTTAGTAGTAATACAACAATGTCACAAAATTGTGACAACTCACTTTCAGGTAAGGTAACAGATCTTCACGATGGGCAATTGCTCATCGGGGTCACCCTGACTATTGCTGATACTGAACAAACTGTTCAGACTGGTTATGATGGAACATTTACATTTTCAAACCTATGTAATGACACTTATTACATTCAGGTTTCCCACCCCTATTGTCTCACAAAAGGGTTTACTGTAAGAGTTATTGGTGATACCACTAAGTCATTTAAACTAGAGCATCATATTGAAGAACTCAATCAAATTACGATTGAAGGGAGTGCTTATAGCGATAAATCCAAAACAATTCTCGAAAACACGATTGATGATGAAGCATTAGAACGTTTTAGTAGTGGTTCTTTAGGAGATGCTTTAAATAGTCTGAGTGGCGTATCGTCATTGAATACAGGAAACACAGTCGTAAAACCATTAATTAATGGACTTCACAGCAGTCGTGTGGTTATTATCAATAATGGAGTGCGAATGGAGGACCAAGAATGGGGCGCAGAACACGCCCCTAACATCGATATAAACGCTATCAGTAACCTTACGGTCATTAAAGGAGCTGGCGCACTTCAATACAGTGGTGATGCTGTAGGAGGTGTCATTGTTGCTGAAGCCTCCAAAGTGCCAGTAAAAGACAGTTTGTATGGAAAAAGTTTAATGACGGCAGCCAGCAATGGACGTGGATCTTCGTTGAGCTCAAAATTGACTAAAAGTTATCAAAACGGATGGTATGCAACACTGCAAGGATCCTTAAAACGCTTTGGTGACTTTGAAGCGCCTGACTATGTCCTTAGTAATACAGGGATGTTTGAAAGAAGTGCTTCTATGCAAGTTGGTTTTAACCGTTTTGACTATGGGATTGAGGGGTATTATTCAATCTTTAAAAATGAAATTGGTATTTTAAGAGCATCCCATTTGGGTGGTGCTCAAGACCAAATTAGAGCTATTGAAAGCACTATACCACTCACTATTAAGGATTTTACATATAAAATTGATAAACCCAAACAAGATGTATCCCATCATTTAGCAAGATTAAAAGCCTTCAAAAGATTTGATAATTTTGGAAAACTGAGCTTGCAATATGATTTTCAGAAAAATAACCGTTTGGAGTTTGATATCAGGCGTGGAGATGATAGAGAAAAACCCTCTGTAGATTTAGAGTTAGACACGCATACTGTTTTACTAGATTTAGAGTCGAATCTTACAGATGGAATGACACTAAAATCTGGAGTCATGGCACGATATCAAAACAACTTTGCAGCAGCAGATACTGGTGTGCGAAGGTTAATTCCTGATTATCAAATGTATGACTTGGGAGTGTATTTTGTAGCAGATTACCAATTAAGTAAGCAATTGCTTCTGGAAGCTGGGGCACGATACGATTTCACATTTATGGATGTTTTTAAATTTTATAGAACTTCCTTTTGGGAATCACGTAATTATGACCAACTGTTTCCTGAGATTGTGGTTGAGGAATTCGCAACTCAAATTTTATCCAATCCACAACTCAATTTCAATAACGGATCGGCAACATTGGGAGCGACTTACACATTTGCTGAAGATTACAATTTATTTTTCAACTACTCGGTTGCATCTCGAGCGCCAAATCCCTCTGAACTGTTTAGCGAAGGTTTACACCATTCCGCTTCTCGAATCGAGATTGGCGATTTAAGGTTCAATTCTGAAATTAGTCATAAAGTATCATTAACATTACAACGTGATGATGATAACTTTAGTTATTCTGTCACCCCTTACATAAATACTGTTTCAGACTTTATTATTATAGAACCAGTAGATGTTCGGCAAACGATAAGAGGTAATTTTCAAGTGTGGGAATACCGACAAACAGATGCTCAATTATTAGGTTTGGATGTGGACGTATCCTATGCCTTTACTAATAATGTTCGTTTAAACAGTCAGTTCTCCTTAGTCAAAGGCTTCGACCAAACCTTAGACATACCCTTGATCGGAATGCCACCTGTAAACATAAGTAACGAAATTGTATATCAAAACCCTGAATTCAATAACATTCGTCTGTCTTTACAAAGTGCTTATCATTTTAAACAAAATGACTTTCCTAATAACAATTTTGAAGTGTATATACCACAAACAGAAACATACCAAGAAGTTGATATAAGCTCAACTCCTAACGCATACCACTTACTTAATTTTAATTCGAATATCGATATTAACATCAATCAACAATCAAAATTAACGGTAGGATTCAGTATTACAAACCTAATGAATACTTCCTATCGAAACTACCTGAACCGTTTGCGCCATTATGCAGACGATTTGGGCAGAAACTTTTTACTAAATCTTAAAGTCAATTATTAATTAATTCAAAAACATGAAAAATTTAAAAAACATGAGAAATTTAAAATTTTTAACAGCAGCATTAATTGCTAGCTCATTATTTATCGGATGTTCAAAAGACGACGATCCACAACCTGTAAATGAAGAAGAAGTGATCACAACAATGACCGTTACGCTTCAACCAGAAGGTGGTGGAACAGACGTGATTTTAGAGTTCCGTGACTTAGATGGTGATGGACCAGATGAACCAGAAATTACAAATGGTAATTTAACCGCAGGTGTTACATACAGTGGTAGCATTGTTTTACTTAACGAAGCTGAAGAGCCTGCTGAAAACATTACGGAAGAAGTTGAAGAAGAGAACTTAGAACACCAATTCTTTTTTACAGTAGGAGATGGTTTGGATGTCACAACTAGCGGGGAAAATTTAGATGACGAGAACAATATATTGGGAACGACGTTTACATTAACAGCAGGTGCTGTGAGTTCAGGTGAGTTGACATTTACATTAGTTCATGAACCTACGAAGCCAAATGATGGACTTGAGAGTGCTGGTGGAGAAGAAGATATTTCTGTCACATTTGACGTCTCTGTAGAGTAGATTTGAATTAGTCATTATTCATTTCATTTTGAAAAACCTACCAAGCTTGCTTGTGTAGGTTTTTTTTTGTTTATTGTTGAAACGACTTAGTGACTCATAAAAGCAGTCATTAATAATATTAAAACATATACCAATGAAAATCATATCAATTGTACTAGGAGTCCTACTCCTTATTTTTATAGGGGTTCAACTCTTTGCCATAAAAAGTCAAAGGAATATAGAAACCTACCCATATAAAGTCACTAAAACATATGACAGCTTTGAAATACGAGATTATGAACCCACTTTATTTACTTCTGTCAAACTCTCCACTAAAAATTATAAAGAATCCTCTAGTAAAGGATTTTCTATTTTAGCAGGTTATATTTTTGGAGACAATGATAGAAACGAAAAAATTGCGATGACCTCCCCTGTTGCTATGACGTTAGAAGATCCTATAACGATGTTATTTATGGTTCCAAAGAAATTTGAAAAAGAAAAACTCCCCCAACCCAATCAACCACAGATAGTATTTAAAAAAGAACCCGCAAAAACGGTAGCAGCCATTTCCTTTAATGGTTGGGCAGATGATGATAAAATTGAACATTATAAAAAGAAACTAAAATTTGCCTTAGAGAAAGAAGAAATACCCTATACAAACCGATTTTACTTTTTGGGGTATAATGCACCTTACGAAGTGTTTAATCGTAAAAATGAAGTGATTGTAGAATTGTCAAAAGACTAGTTTTCTAAAATATAATATTAAAACTCAACATCGGGAATAGGACTTCCATGCGGATCGATATCGCGTTGGCTTAGCATTTGTTTTACTTTCCTAAAAAATGGAGGACTGTCTATATGCTCAATTTCTTCAGCAATTTCATGAACATTTTTGGAATCAAAACCCATGACTTCGACTAAGAAAGACTCAATGAGGCGATGCTTTGCTAAGATCGTTTTAGCACGCTCTCTCCCCTCTGAAGTAAGCTCAATAGTCTTGTAAGGCGCTGAGTTTACCAAACCCATCGCTACCAGCTTTTTGACCATATTTGAAACAGAGGACTTAGAAATTCCAAACACCACAGAAAGACCTGATACTGAAACTGCCTGACTACTTATCTCAAGTCTGTAAATTTCCTTTAGATAATGTTCTTTTTCTTTAGTTTTTTTCATTAGTTTTGCACTGGTGAACAATTGTTTTTAATTCCTATAAATTTACAAATTTGATCTTAAAACTTAATACTTTTTACATCCTATTTTTTCTTTTTGCAAATTTAGCTTTCACACAAACAATAAAAGGGACTGTTAAAGACCTAGATCAAAATATACTTTTTGGAGCGACTGTTTATAACAATTCAAACAGTAAAAGCACAATTACTAATGAAAACGGGATATTTTCGATAGCATCTCAAAAAGGTGAAAACAAGCTCGTCATTTCGTATGTTGGTTATAGTCCTCAAGTGATTATTGTTGATGGGAGTAGTACAAATCTCGGAACAATCGTACTCAAAAATGATCGTTTAGAAGAAGTTGTTATTTCGGGGACACTTCGCCAAGTTTCAAAACTCAAAAGTCCTGTTCAAATTGAACTCTACAATGCTGATTTTTTTAGAGCCACGCCAAAAGCCAGCTTTTTTGAAGCCATAGAAGGTATTAATGGCGTTAGACCTCAACTAAATTGTAATATTTGTAATACGGGAGACATTCATATTAACGGACAAGAAGGTGCCAATACAATGGTTTTAATTGATGGTTTGCCCTTAGTCAGTGGACTCTCTACTGTTTACGGATTATCTGGAATTCCACAATCACTCATCCAACAAGTGGAAGTGATAAAAGGTCCAGCCTCTACCCTATACGGATCCGAGGCAATTGGAGGCGTTATTAATTTAATTACAAAACTTCCTGAAAATGTAAATCGATTCAATATTGAGTCTTATACTACTTCATGGGGCGAACTAAATATAGATCTTGGTGCTAAATACAAATTAAACAATTCCTTGGGTTTGATTGGTGTTAATTATTTCAACTACTCCAACCCAATCGACTCCAATGGAGATGGGTTTACGGATTTGACATTACAGCACCGAATTTCAATTTTCAATAAAATTAAAACTCCGAAAAACAGTGTTGCTTTTCGCTATTTTTATGAAGACCGATGGGGCGGTGAAATGAACTGGAATTCAGATTATAGAGGCGGCAATCAAGTCTATGGAGAAAGCATTTATACGAGTCGATTTGAAGTATTTGGGAAATACGACCTCTCAGAAAATTTATTTTTACAATACAGCCTAAATAATCACGATCAAAATTCGGTATATGGCACTACTTCCTACACGGCATTGCAAACAATTGGCTTTGTTCAAGGGGTGTATTCAAAAACATTAAAAAATCACTCCCTTTTACTTGGTGCAACTTATAGATACACCCATTATGATGACAATACTCCTGCAACCGAAAAGAAAGAGGTGACATCGCTTCCAGGTCTTTTCGTACAAGACGAATGGAAACTCAGCGATTCTCAATTACTTCTTTCTGGGATTCGCTATGATAATAATTCGATTTACGGAAATATTTGGACACCAAGGCTTAACTACAAATGGGCGAATAAAGATGAAAGCTCCGTTATGAGATTTGGATTGGGAACTGGATACAGAGTTGTCAATGTATTTACTGAAGATCATGCCGCACTTACGGGAGCCAGAGAAGTTGTGTTTACTGAAGATATTCTCCCCGAAAAATCATGGAATATAAACATAAACTGGAATCAAAAACTATATTCGAAATATGGAACCATTTTTGATTTTGACCTGGGGCTATTTAAAACGGAGTTTTCAAATAGAATTCTTCCGGACTATGATACAAATCCAAATCAAATTATCTACAGTAACTTGGACGGATCATCGCTAATTCAAGGGGTAACCTTAAACATCAATAGCGTATCTGCTAACGGATTAAAAGTAAACTTAGGCGCTACATTTATCGATTCAAAAATTATTGAAAATAACGAAACTGTATATCCGTTATTGACTGAAAAGGTTTCTGGAAATTACAAAATCAGCTACAGCCTTTACAACCCCAAAATCACATTGGATCTTTCTGGAACAGTCATTGGTCCAATGAAACTTCCCCTGCTTGGACCGCTAGACACAAGAGATTCCAGAAGTCCTGTGATCCATATAATGAATTTGCAAGCTACTTATCGATTTAAGACATTTGAATTGTTTGCAGGCGTAAAAAATATTTTAAATTTCAAACCCCCTTCAAATAGTATTGCCCGTGCTTTTGACCCTTTCGATACAGGCGTTGAATTTGGAAGTGATGGTCAAGTTATTTCCACTCCAAATAATCCAAATGCATTATCATTTGACCCCAGTTATGTCTATTACTCCAACCAAGGAACCAATGCATTTCTAGGAATTAGGTATCATATTAAATAAGAATTAGTTCTTAATTATTTTCTTAACAACTGATTCGGTGTTGGTTTGTATTTGTAGCAGATAAAGTCCATTTTCAAAACTACTCATATCCAATTCGAATTGTTGACTATCTAGAATATAAGAATCATATAATTTACCATTAACGCTCCACAGTTTAATCGACTTAATTTTGTCGTTGGCGCTATTGATTTTTAATTTATCCGAAACTGGATTTGGATAGAGACTGACTAAAGCTCCAAATTGAAAGGAATTTACAGATAAATTCTCTGCCGTATCATCTTGAGCAATCCAACTGCTTGCCAAACTGTTGTCCAAATCTAAACTGACAAGTTTTAGAAACGCACCATTTCCATCTGCATCTTCTGGCCATGGCAACGAATCTTTGTACGTCACTTCGTCAATAATATTTCCATAAGCATCTCTAAGGATTATATCTTCACTATCATTAGATAAGTTTCTAGAAAACTCCCCAAAAGACTCAAAGCCGTAGCGTAAGAAAAAAGACTCGCTATTATTTGATAAAAAGATAGCACCTCCACCAGAAACAGTAGTACCTGCCTCAAACTGATAGGTAAGTCCTAATCCGCCAAAATAAATCCCCGTTAAATCCACCGTTGATGATCCGTTATTTCTAATTTCAATAAACTCAAAATCATCTGAGTTTAATGCTGCATCAACTAAGGGATGGTAATTGATTTTAGAAATGACTAGGGGCGGCGTTGAAACATTATCACACAAACTTGTATCTGTAAGTTCGTTTGATAACCACGTGATTCGCTCGGTAATAAAGTTTTTTATATCAATGATCTGCTGGTCAAATTCTCCTGTAGTTCCTGTGATTGTTTCTTGGCGTTCAACCGCTTCCGTAATCAGTGTGGCAGTCTCATCTATAAGCGTAAAAATTTCGAGTGAATTTAATGGCATACCAGGTACTGTCAACGCTTGCCAACGCTTGGCTAGGTAACACTTAAATACCGCATCATCAAAGAGGTCTCTCCAAAATTTTGGACCATCATTTCCACCGTAATTAAATTGCCAAACATCGGTTTGACTTCTGTCATATCCCCAGAAAAACAAATCATTACCAAATGTTAAATTAAAATCCCATATAGGGCCTGCTCTTAGTTTTCCATTGCGATCTTTATGAAAAAAAGTACTAAACTCATATGCATCAGCGTTGGAGGCCAGCTCGTTGATTAGGATAAAATCTACAAAAGAAGGAAGGTCAATCACTGATGGGTATCCATTAATTATGGAGCTATCACTTGGAACTGTCACCTTATCTTGAAGTGTTTCAAACTCCCCTTTTATATACTCGTGTTGTTCTGGCTGTACTTCAGAGGATTTTGGATGTTCGTGTACAAAATTACTTTGATACCCTAAATAATTATCCATAGACCAAGCTGCTACATCTGAACCTTCAATCTTATCTGTTTTTGTGATATATCCGCCTGTAAGTTTAGGAAGGGTTAAATGAGTGTCTTTAATCTTATTAATATTAATCCGACTGTCATCTGCTTTAAGTTTTTCTTGCAACACATAAATTCCTTGGAATTCTCCATTTAAAACCACTTCACAATAACGGCCTCTTGATGCATAATTGCCTATTAACTTTGAAAGTTTATAGCTGATAAAATCTCTCATATAGGAAGGGTCATAAGCGAGTCCATTTAAAATCCAATCATTTTCTTTTGGCATATCAAGAAGCGATACATTTACTTTTTCTCCGAGATCATCATAGGGTGTAAAAGCAAATTGTTTTTTATCCAATAGAGCTGACGAAGAGCCACGAACTTCAATTTTAATAGCCCCATCATAGTTAAGTGTTGAGGCGTCACTAACATCCGTCAAAAAATTACGTGCACCTTCATCTCTATAAATAATTTTCATAGTGGCGTCAATTTTAGGCTCATCTGGAATCTCTTGCCCTTGATCTGTGTCAATCACAATAATTGGTAAATTAGAAGACTGAAAATCAACCGTCACTGGAATGTAAGGTTCAACAAACCACCAAGGTGGAGAATTGTAGTCATAAGTTGTATTGGTAATCCCTAATGTTAATACAGGGAGTGCACTCAAATCAGAGGACTCTATCGATTGGTTATGCACTTGGACAGCAATGACATTTAAACCTGAAATAAGAAGGGATTGATCTACTTGAAAACGTTCGGGTCCATACCCTTGATACAATAAAGCTTCATGATTACCCTCACTAGGCTGATCAAATGCAGGAACATCCCCTGAAACGAGGTTTCTTGCAATTTCTTGTCCATTCAAATAGGCCACAAAACCATCGTCATAATCAATATCTAAAACCAAATAACCCACCGCCGAAACATCTGTAATATAAAATGTTTTTCGAATGTAAACAGACATTGTATTAGAAATAACCGTAACATCATCATCATCTCCATAACCAAAACCAGAAGGTCCTGAACTCCAACCTGAAGCGTTAAATCCTGGTTGATTCCAATTTGCATTGGGTTGTGATGTTGGAACCAAATAATTCCAGTTATCTCCAGGAAGTACAACACTCTCCCAATGGTCTATCTGTGAAAAAGCAAACAATGGAAAAAAAACACACAATAAAAGTGAATTACGCATAAAAAAGTTTATTGGTTAATTTATTACTGTAAAAATAGATAAAATATTGATACAAAAATTAACCTTTTTAATTAACTGTTTTCAAAGAAACTAGGAGTGATTTTGTCGTTCATTTTTAAATTTTCGCTACATTTATACCAAATATTAAACTGATGAATTCAAATTCTATAACTAGAGAAATTTTAAAGACGATTGCTATCATCATTGGAATTGGTATATTACTGGTTTTTTTATACAAAATTCAATCGGTTTTAGTTTATATCGCCATTGCTTCTGTCCTTGCATTGGTTGGAAGGCCTGTGAAATTGGTTTTGAAACAGAAATTTAAATTTCCAAATGCCTTGGCAGTAGTCGCTACCATGGCCCTTTTTCTTTTGATATTCATAGGACTCGTCAGTCTTTTTATTCCATTACTTGTGAAACAAGGAGAAAATCTTTCCCTATTAAATTTGGAACAACTTGAAGAAACGGTTCAAGATTTATTAAATCAAAGTAATGACTTCTTTTTATCAAACGGGATAAACATCATTGAAGAAATCAAACACTACGACTTGTTAGATAGTATTAACGTGATACCTAACTTTTTAAATACTATTGTAGGAACCATAGGAACATTGAGTATTGGCTTGTTTTCAGTGGCATTTATCACCTTTTTCTTGATGAGAGATACTCAAATCATGGAAAATTCGATCTATGTATTCACCGATAAAAAAAGTAAAACCAAACTGAAAAAATCCTTAGAAACTATTAAACATTTGTTATCGCGTTATTTTATTGGTCTGGTATTTCAAATCACCATTCTTTTTATTCTCTATTCTATTATATTGATGATTTTTGGAATCGAAAACAGTATTGTGATTGCCTTTTTATGTGCACTCTTAAATCTAATTCCATATATCGGTCCTATGATCGGCTGTTTTTTAATGCTCTTTTTAACAATGAGCAGCAATCTCGGCTTGGACTTTCAATCTGAAATTTTACCAAAATCAATTTATGTGTTAATTGGCTATATCTTTGCCCAACTCATCGATAATTTTGTAAGCCAACCCGTTATTTTCTCCAAAAGTGTGAAGTCGCACCCCCTTGAAATATTTTTGACCATCATCATTGGAGGCATTCTATTTGGTGTGAGTGGAATGATTCTAGCAGTACCAACTTACACGGCTTTAAAAGTAATTTTAAAAGCCTTTTTATCGGATAACAAAATTGTCAAGTCGCTTACTAAGGAGTTGTGATTTTACAAAAATAAGCCTCTCTATAAAGGAAATTTAGCACAAATCGCTTCCAATGCCAAATTGTGAATACTCCCTAAATGTGTATGTGGGATGCTTGTATCTGATTTATAAGTCCCATCCTGTACCTGTGCGCCAATAGTCTGATAAGCCTCTCTAAACGAGGCGCCTTGCATCACTAAAGAATTGATACTGTCCACCGTAAACAAATACAGGTATTTTGGATCCTTTAAATCAATTGTTTTAACTTGGATTTGCTGAATGGCATAATTGAAAATTTCCAAAATTGATTCCAATTCTTCAAACCCTTGGATCATGTGTTCTTTCAATAACTGAAAATCGCGATGGTATCCACTTGGCAAATTATTGGTAATCAAAAGCATCTCCGTTTCTAAACTTTGAAGCTTATTACATTTTCCGCGGATCAACTCAAAAACATCCGGATTCTTCTTATGAGGCATGATACTGCTGCCCGTTGTCAACGCCTCTGGAAACCCTATAAAATCAAAATTTTGACTCATATATAAACAAATGTCCATTGCCATTTTTCCAAGTGTATTGGCTAAATTCCCTAAACCAGACGCAATAATACGTTCATTTTTTCCACGACTCATTTGCGCGGCCACCACATTGTATTTTAAGCAATTAAAACCAAGAGCCTTGGTCGTAAAGTCTCTATCAATTGGAAATGAACTTCCATAGCCTGCTGCTGATCCTAGAGGGTTTTGATCCACTACTTTTTGAACCGCTTGTAAAACATACACATCGTCAATAAGCGATTCCGCATAAGCAGAAAACCACAAACCAAAAGAAGAAGGCATTGCCACTTGCAAATGTGTGTACCCTGGCAATACTGCTGATTTATGTGTATCTGCTAAGGCGATCAAAGTTTCAAAAAAGGTTTTAGTTTTATGTTGTATGGTGCCTAAATTATCTTTGTAATATAACTGTAAAGCCACTAAAACCTGATCATTTCTGGAGCGTGCTGTATGAATTTTTTTTCCTGTATCTCCTAAGGTTTTGGTGAGTTCATACTCCAACTTGGAGTGAATATCTTCAAACTGAGCATCAATTTCAAATGTGCCATCACTTAGCTGAGATTGAAGGGTGTCAAACACGGCTTCTATTTTGCTAAGTTCTTCAGAAGTGAGAAGTCCAATCTTAACCAACATTTGGGCATGTGCTAAGGAAGCTTGAATGTCATACCTCGCAATTTTAAGATCAATCTCTCTATCGTTTCCGACAGTAAATTTTTCGATTATTTTATCAATTGAAATCCCTTTATCCCAAAGTTTCATAATTAGAGTATTTTAGTTAATAATTGAATGTATAATGTAATGCCTTCTTCAATTTCTTTTACATAAATGAATTCATCGGCAGTATGAGAACGTGTGCTATCTCCAGGACCTAATTTTAATGACGGACAACTCAACACCGATTGATCTGAAAGTGTTGGCGATCCATAGGTCTCACGTCCCAATGCAATCCCTGCTTGAACCAACGGATGATCCACAGGAATTGAGGAAGAGTTTAATTTTAAACCTCTAGGGTTTATTGAATCACAAGGAGCTTGTTTTTGAAGAATTTCAACAATTTCTTTATTGCTATATTGATCATTAACACGCACATCCACAACGAGTTCAACGGCGGCCGGAATGGCATTGTGTTGCTTTCCGGCATTGATTTGCGTAACGGTCATTTTCACAGGACCTAAAGAATCTGAGTCTTTTTCGAAACGAAAGTCTTTAAACCATTGTAAAACTTCAATTGTATTATAAATTGCATTATCAGTATTAGGATGTGCAGCATGCCCAGGCGTTCCTTTAACCAATGCATCAAAAACCACCAAGCCTTTTTCGGCCACAGCAAGTTGCATTAAAGTCGGCTCTCCAACAATGGCGACATCTATTTTTGGAATGATAGACAACATACTATTCAAACCCGCATCTCCACTACTCTCTTCTTCGGCAGAAGCAACAATAACCAAGTTATAATTTAGATTTTTATGGGCATAAAAATATGTGAATGTCGCCATCAATGAAACTAAACAACCGCCGGCGTCATTACTTCCCAACCCAAACAACTTCCCATCCTCGACCTGTGCTTTGAAAGGATCTTTGGTATATCCATTATTTGGTTTCACGGTATCGTGATGCGAATTTAAAAGCAGGGTTGGTTTGGACGGATCAAAATCGGCATTGGTAGCCCAAATATTATTTTGAGTGCGTTGAAATGGAATCTTATAATTAATGAACCAAGCTTCGATACGTGCAGCAGTCAAATGCTCTTCAGAAGAAAACGAAGGAATTTCAATTAAATCTTTTAATAATTGAATAGCGGATGTTGTTAAATTTTCTAAGGTCATTGGATGGTGAGTGTTGTGAAAATTGCTTCAGAATTAAGCAACATTTCTGGTGTACCGATGCATACTTTAGATACTTTATGATTTAAAGCATGAAAACAATTATTTAATTTTGGGAGCATCCCCGAGAAAATTAATTGAGCGTCTAACAATTCTTTATAAGACGATTGTGTAATGGTTTGAATAACAGAATCCTCGTCATTAACATCTTTTAAAACCCCCTTTTTTTCAAAACAATAATACAACTCCACTTTATATTGTGAAGAAAAGGCGATGGCCAGTTCAGAAGCAATGGTATCTGCATTTGTGTTTAAAAGTTGTCCATTTGCATCGTGGGTAATTGCACAAAATACAGGAGAAATTCCTTGTTCTAATAACAAGTCCAAAATGGAAATTTCTACGTTTTTAACATCCCCAACAAAGCCATAGTCTATAGTTGAAACAGGGCGTTTTTCAGAAGTTATAGAATTACCATCCGCACCTGTAAACCCAAGTGCATTGCAGTCCAAAGCTTGTAATTGAGCAACAATTGTTTTGTTAATTTTACCCGCATAAACCATCGTAATCAATTCTAAAGTCGCAGCATCCGTAATACGTCTGCCTTCAATCATTTGTACCTCCACCCCCGTTTGATTTGCTAAGGCTGTTGCCGATTTTCCGCCGCCATGCACTAAGATTTTAGGCCCTTTAATCGATGAAAATACCGTTAGAAATGAAGTAAGTTCTTGGGGATTATCAATCACATTACCTCCTATTTTAACGATTTTTAGTGTTTTTAGCTTATCCATTTTCAAGAATTTTTTTCAAGACCACTTGCGCTGCATAAGTCCTATTATTTGATTGAGCAATCACAATGGATTGCTCACTATCTATAACTGCATCTTCTACCACTACATTTCGTCGGACTGGGAGGCAGTGCATAAATTTAGCTGTTTTCAATTTTTTTTGGGTCATCATCCAACTGGAGTCTTCAGAGGTTATTTTGCCATAGTCTTTGTAGTTACTCCAGTTTTTTACATACACAAAATCAGCATCTTTGAGTGCTGCTTCTTGGTCATAAACAACAGAGGTGTCTTTTACAATATCTGGATGTAGCTCATAGCCTTCGGGGTGAGTGATCGTGAAATCAACATCAATTGTTTGCATTATTTCTATAAATGAATTGGCAACGGCATGAGGCAATGCTTTGGGGTGTGGCGCCCATGAAAGCACTACTTTGGGTTTTGATTTAGTTTTTAATTCTTCAATAGTAATCGCATCGGCTAATGCCTGAAGCGGATGCCCAGTCGCACTTTCCATATTAACGATAGGCACTGTCGCATAGTTAACAAAACTTGTGATAATCCACTCCGATAAATCTTTCTCTTTATCTTTTAATGATGGAAAGGCACGGACCGCTAAAATATCTGCGTATTGCGAAATCACTTGTGCAGCTTCTTTGACATGCTCTGATTTATCGAGGTTCATGATAACACCAGAATCAAATTCTAATTGCCATGCGTCGGTTACATTCAACACAATCACATCCATCCCTAATTGTTTAGCTGCTTTTTCAGTGCTTAATCGTGTCCGAAGGCTTGCATTAAAAAACAACATCACTAAAGTTTTGTGTGTTCCTAAACTTCGGTATTTATTGGGGTCAGATTTTAAAGAAATAGCTTCTTGAACTGCCAATTCAACTGATGGAAGGTCCTTAATATTTATATAATTATTCATAGGTATAGATGTCTTATTTAGTGATTTATAATTTTTCTGCTAAGGCTTTAAAAAATAAATCAATGTGTTCCTTTTTTATTGTTAAGGGAGGTAAAATTCGAATCAAATTTGGGTTTTTAGAACTTCCCGTAAATAAAAAACAATCATAAAGTAATTTTTTACGAAGGGTTGCAACAGGAAAGTCAAACTCTAATCCGAGCATTAAGCCACGTCCTTTGAGTTTTTTTAATTTGGGGATTGATTTGGCTTTTTCAATAAAATACGCTGACATCTCTCTTGCATTTTGCATTAAATTTTCAGACTCCAAAACCTCCAAAACAGCAAGGGTTGCAGTACTTGCTAAATGGTTTCCACCAAAAGTAGTTCCCAACAATCCATGAGACGCTTTGATAGAAGGATGAATCAAAATACCACCTACAGGAAATCCGTTACCCATCCCCTTTGCCATTGAAATAATATGTGGTGTAATTCCATGTTTTTGAAATGCGAAAAAATCACCCGTACGTCCAAAACCCGATTGTACCTCATCGGCTATTAAGACCGTATTGTGTCTCTGACAGAGTAATTCCAGTCCTTTATAAAACTCGGTAGTGCTTTCATCGAGTCCACCAACTCCTTGAACACACTCGATAATGATGGCACATACAGGCTCAGATTTTAAAGTGATTTCTACTAAATCTAAGTCTCCGAGTGGTAAAAAACGGACTTGTTGTTGAGCGTTTATAGGTGCTACAATTTTGGGGTTATCTGTCGCTGCTACACAGGCCGAAGTACGTCCATGAAAAGAATTTTCAAATGCAATCACAGTCGATTTATTGGTATGAAATGATGCCAACTTCAGAGCATTTTCATTGGCTTCTGCTCCTGAACTACACATAAACAAGTCATAATTTTTGCATCCTGAAAACGCTTCGAGTCGGTCTGCTAACTTGGTTTGAAGTGGATTTTGTACAGCATTGCTATAGAACCCTATTTTTTGAAGTTGATTCGTCAACGCATTCACATAAACAGGATGGGAATGCCCAATTGAAATCACTGCATGCCCTCCGTAAAGATCCAAATATTGAGCCCCTTTATCGTCATAAACAAAAACATCTTTTGCTTTTACAGGAGTTACATTATAAAGTGGATATACATCGAATAAACTCATAATTACTGGGCTTTAATACTGTTAATTTTATCAAATGAGGCAACCATTCCTTGGATAAGCGAGGAGCTCAACCCTTTGTGTTCCATTTCGTTCAGTCCTTCAATAGTACATCCATTTGGCGTGGTGACTCTGTCTATTTCTTGCTCCGGGTGATTTCCGGAAGTAATCAACAAATTGGCGGCACCTTCACAGGTAAACATGGCGAGTTTTTGAGCCTCTTCAGCATCAAATCCAAGTTGAATAGCGGCTTGTGTTGTGGCACGAATCAACCGCATCCAAAAGGCAATTCCACTAGCACAAACGACGGTAGCGGCTTGCATTTGTTGTTCAGGAATTGAGATGGTCGTCCCCAAACGGTTAAAAATGGCTTCAGCAATTGCTAAACGTTGTTTCCCCTTTTCATTGCTACAAAGACAAGTCATGGATTTTCCAACAGCAATAGCTGTATTTGGCATTGCACGAATGATAAATTGATCCGATCCTACAAGACCTTCGATTCTTGAAATAGAAAACCCTGTGATGGTAGAAATCAACACATGTTTCTCTGTTAAAAAGGGTTGAACTTCCGTTAGAATTTTTTCTAAATGAGCCGGTTGAACGGCAAAAATAATAATATCCGATTGCTGAATTGCTTCTTTGTTGTCAGCTGTTAGAAATACATTTTTGTAACCTTCGAAATTTACTAAACTACTGAGGTTTCGTTTGGTGAGGTATAAGGTTGTAATCGCATTGTTTGTAATGAGACCTTTGGCAATAGAGCTTCCTAAATTTCCTGTGCCGATGATTGCTATTTTCATACTGTTGTTATTTAAAAATAATTAGCTTTAAGTTGTAATCCCAAATCGGCTTCAAAACCAAACATTAAATTCATATTGTGAACCGCTTGACCCGATGCTCCTTTGAGTAAATTGTCGATTGCACTTGTAATCAGTAATTTTCCATCATGCACTTCTAAATGCAATAAACATTTATTGGTATTGACTACTTGTTTCAAATGCAAGGGATCTTCAGAAACAGTCGTAAATTCAGCATGTTTATAATAGCTTTTAAAAAGGGTTTTTGCAGCCTCTAAACTACCATCATAGTTTGTATAGAGCGTAGCAAAAATTCCTCTCGAAAAATTCCCTCTATTGGGAATAAAATGAATTTTACTCTGCAAGCCCTCTTGAAGTGAATCTACCGATTGATGGATTTCACCCAAATGCTGGTGGTTAAAAGCTTTATAATGAGAAAAATTATCCACTCGCCACGTAAAATGAGTGGTTGCTGACAAGGCAGTTCCCGCACCTGTGGCTCCTGTAACAGCATTGACATGAATTGCATCTTTTATCAATCCATTGGCTGCTAAAGGTAAAATTGCCAATTGAATAGCCGTTGCAAAACACCCTGGATTAGCGATGTACTGAGCGGATTGAATGGCTGTTTTATTCAATTCTGGCAAGCCATATACAAAATGTTTGTTTTGGAATATCGCATCGGGTGTGAGCCTAAAATCGTTTGATAAATCAATAATTTTAGTCGCTTTAGAAAAGGTGTTGTTTTCTAAAAATAGTTTTGAATTTCCATGCCCTAAACAGAGAAATACAACATCTACATCTGTATTGATTGTATCCGTAAAACGTTGCTCTGTCGAGCCTACTAAATCCTGATGAATAGCACTTAGTTTTTTACCTGCACTTGATGTACTATAAACAAAATTAATTTCTGTTTTAGAATGAACGCGTAACAATCGAATCAATTCTCCAGCGGTGTACCCTGCGCCTCCTATAATTCCTACTTGTATCATAATTCCGAATTTATTTGTTGATATATCTTGTTTTGATTGCCGTTAATCTTAATAAACCCTTTGGCTTCTTCTGCGGTCCAACCGTTGTTAACTTCACCATAACTTCCAAACTTTGCACTCATCAAATCATGTTTCGATTGAATTCCATTGATTGAAAAATGATAGGGTTTTAAAATCACTTCTACCGATCCCGATACGCTCTGTTGACTGCTATTTAAAAACGCTTCCATATCGCGCATCACAGGATCTAAATACTGACCTTCATGCAAATGCATTCCATAAAAATTAGATAAATAATCTTTATGTTGGAGTTGCCATTTAGTCAAAGTGTGTTTTTCAAGCAAATGATGTGCTTTGACTATAATGAGTGCGGCAGCCGCTTCAAAACCAACACGACCTTTAATACCAACAATAGTATCGCCCACATGAATATCTCTACCAATAGCAAATTTTGATGCGCGGTAGTCAAGAGCTTGGATATTGATTTCAGGAGAATTCTCAATACCATCTACTGCGGTTAACTCTCCTTTTGTGTAGGTGAGGGTAACAGTTTCAGGAGTTTCTGATTCTAACTGAGACGGATAGGCCGATTCTGGCAATGCCAAATGAGAGGTGAGTGTTTCATCCCCTCCAACACTCGTACCCCAAAGTCCTTTGTTGATAGAATATTTGGCTTTTTCCCAATCCAAATCAATACCATTTGATTTCAAATAAGCGATTTCATCTTGTCTTGTAAGTTTTTGATCTCTTATAGGCGTGATGATTTCTATTTCTGGTGCAAGGGTTTGGAAAATCATATCAAAACGTACTTGATCATTTCCTGCTCCTGTACTCCCATGGGCTATGAACTGTGCACCTATAGATTTTGCATACTCAATAATTTCAATGGCCTGCACAATACGTTCTGCACTAACCGATAAGGGGTAGGTATTGTTTTTTAAGACATTACCAAAAATAAGAAACTTGACTACTTTTTGATAAAAAGTGGTAACGGCTTCAATATTTTTATAGGTTGAAACCCCCATTTTATAGGCATTTTGCTCAATGGTTTGAACGTCACTTTTAGAAAACCCTCCTGTGTTGACACTGACGGCATGCACTTCGTAACCTGCTTTTGACAAAGAAACGGCGCAATAAGAGGTATCTAAACCTCCACTGTATGCTATAACTAGTTTTTTGGAATTATTCATTTTTTATGTTTTTTAAGAAACAAGCTTTGCTTGATACTTTTTAATCTTAGAAAGTTTTTTTCTTTAATTTTTTTTGGGGAGGGTTCTGGTTTAGAACTCGGATCATATAACATCCCCGTACACAAACACATGCTTTGTGTTGTGCGTTGAAGCACATCGTAATTTTTACATGTTTGACAGCCCTTCCAAAAAGAAGGTTCGTCGGTTAGTTCCGAAAAAGTGACAGGTTTATACCCCAAAGCAGTGTTGAGCTTCATCACGGCAAGCCCCGTAGTGATGCTGAATATTTTTGCATTTGGATATTTAGTTCTTGAGTGTTCAAAAACAACTTGTTTAATTTTTTTGGCTAAACCTTGATTTCTAAAATCCGGATTTACGATGAGACCCGAATTGGCCACAAATTTATCGTGACTCCAAGTTTCTATATAGCAAAAACCTGCAAAGTCATCTCCTTCTAAGGCTATAACAGCATTATTGGTTTCCATTTTAGAAATAATATATTCTACGGAACGTTTTGCGATTCCTGTACCTCTTACCTGTGCAGCATCTTCGATAGCGTTACAAATAGTTTGAGCGTAGATTGTATGTGATTTATCTGCAATAATGATGTCCATTATTTAAGATTTAAGTTGATAAAAAAAAGATGAAATTGAAAAGATGAACCGGACACACCTAAGTTCAGAAACTGATTGAACACCCTAAGGGCGACGACGAGTGATACGAGGACGTGCAAAACCGGGGCTATAAAGAATAGCCGTTGGGGTAATGAGGGTTTTAAAATTATGTAAGTCCATTATAAATGTTGTCAACAATAAAAATATCGTCTTATAAATATGAGTCAAATATAAAAATTAATTAAAGTGAGACACGACAGGGTACTGAAATAGTTTATCTTTTTCCGATATTCTAAAAATACCACTGTGTTGACTGAAAATAATTAAAAAAAAAATCTAAATAATGAAAAAGTCGCAGGTTAATATTTACAAACTAACGCCTCCTACGATTATTTCGAAACTCTTTCATTTTATCGGTAATGATATTCTGGTACTCAGTTTTAGAAACTTCTTTGCCTTTGGCAGGAGCTTCAATCTCAATAATTTCACCTGGATTAATGATTATTTTTGAGCAAAGCATGGTTGTATTGTTAGCACTAACTTCTAAAATTAAACCTGGTAAACCCCAATAATCTAAAGGCCCATGGCGTACCGGAATTTGAGGAGCATACCATGCCTCTATTTGTGTCATCTTGACCTCTTTTAGCCCAGTAGAATCGGATTCTGCAGAGTTTCTTAACTTATCCCAAGAAAAGGAATACCATGTCAATTCATCGGATGGAATTGAGGCAGTTGCTTTGAAACAGGAATAATTTCCTATCTTTTTTGTTTCAGATCCTAAACTCCAGTCTATAGGTTGTAATACATCCTTGACCAAAAACTTTTTACCATAAAACTCTTGCTCTTGTAACTGGGTATTTGTTTTTACATTTTTATATTGTTTGCCAGGCGCAAAGTTTTTACCCCAAGAATCGGTCGCTCCAGAAATTGCATCCAATTGATCCTCCTCAATAAATACAGATTCTTCTTTATTAAAAGACAAAACATAGCCTTTTTCGAGTCTGTTTTTCATTCGTGCCTCAACTTCTTTCTTTTGAGCTTCACTAAGACGAGCACCCCACTTTCCAAGATCCATTTTAGATTTAGAAAAATAATAGGCCTTAGCCTGAAACTCCTGTAAAAATTTTTGTTCATGTACACTTGTAAAGAGTATGAATATAAATATAAACGCAAGGCTGTTAAATATTTTTGTTTTCATTGAAAGCGGTTTTTGTAATTTTTGTTTAATCAAATATAACTTTAATTAAACAAAATTATTTATGTTTATCATAATATTAACCTTTTAACTGTGTTCTGAATTGAGTCAAAATGTAAAAATCTAAACTCTAAATTTAAGAGCTCTTTTTAATTAAGACGAATATCTAAAATACAAGTCTTATATTGCAATGAGAATCTAAAAAATAAATCCTATGAGTCAACCATCATTTATAAAAGAACTTTCCATCCCAGCCATTGCGGCACCAATGTTTTTAATTTCTGGCCCAAAACTGGTCATTGAATGTTGTAAAAACGGAATTGTTGGAACGTTCCCAGCATTGAACCAACGCACAACAGAAGGCTTTGAAGAATGGTTGATCGAAATTAAAACAGCACTTGCCGATTTTGAAAAAGAAACAGGGACTAAACCCGCACCTTATGGAGTAAATTTAATCGTGCATCAATCCAATCCACGAGTGCAGGCAGATTTGGCAATTTGCATCAAACACCAAGTGCCAATTATAATTACGTCCTTGGGAGCCGTCCCTCAGTTGGTTGATGCTGTTCATAGCTATGGAGGCTTGGTATTTCATGATGTAATCAAAAAACGCCATGCAGAAAAAGCTGCGGAAGCCAATGTGGATGGACTGATCGTAGTTGCTGCAGGAGCAGGTGGGCATGCAGGCACGCTCAACCCAATGCCTTTGATCGCTGAAATTAAAAGTATTTTTAAGAAAACCGTGATCTTATCTGGGTGTATCAGTAACGGGCGTGACATCGCTTCTGCAATGCAAATGGGCGCTGACATTGCCTATATGGGAACTCGATTTATCAATACAAAAGAAAGTAAGGCACCCAAAGAATATCGTGATATGATTATTTCGAGTGGTGCTAATGATGTGGTTTATACTGCTGCAATCTCAGGGGTAGCAGCTAATTTTTTACGTCCGAGTATGGAAGCTATGGGCATTACAGAAGAAATGCTTAGTCAACAAAAGAAAATTGACTTTGGAAAAGAGCTTACTGCTCAAGAAAATGAAGCAAAAGCATGGGCTACCATATGGTCTGCTGGTCAAGGAGTCACTAGCATCCATGATTCACCATCTGTTGCGGAACTTGTGGCAAGCATGAAATCTGAATTTACAGAAGCCATCAAAGCACAATACACCCTTTTAGAAACGTACAAATAAGGAAATTAATTTGCTTTTACGAGCTGACCTCTTGTCGGTTTGAGTGCCGATTTAATTACCTCTAAATTTTGTTTATCAATCACGGCATAGGTATAATGGTGGTGTTCATTCATGGATTCAACCCCCGATTCTATCAAGAGTATTTTTTCGGATGCAAAGTATTCTAACAAATGTATCTTAAAATGAGCTGCTGTTTGAGGGCTTGCGGGACCTCTAAAATCCCAAATAAGTTTAATTTTTTCCATCAATCAATTTGAAATTAGTATAAAAATTGTAATTCCTAAAAAAACTGTAATCTGAAGCCACTTAAGCACGGTCCCAAAACGACTGTTTGATTTTAACACGGATCCTACAGAACTTGAAAAAAATACAAGTATAGAGAAAATTAAAAAAGACGTGAACATAAATAAAAATCCAAGGGTGTAAAACTGAAGGATTAAAGACTTTGTTTCACTAAACAAGAATGCTGGAAAAAAGGCCATAAAAAATATGGAAACTTTTGGATTAATAACGTTCATGACAAACCCTTGTTTAAACAAGGCTAATACCGATTTACTTTCTGTTGTTGGGTTTGTAGTATTGATAATTTCTGTGGATTTAAAAACTTGAAATGCTAAAAACAACAGATAGCCTGCTCCGAGTAATTTAAGACCAAATAAAAGTTCTGTATTTGATTTTATAAAAGAAGACAAGCCAAAAGCGACTAAAGAGGTGTGGATTAAGCAGCCTGATATCAGTCCGCATACAATGGCCATGCCTTGTTTTTTTCCATAGGTCATACTTTGAATAAGCACAAAAATATTATCTGGACCGGGAGTGATTGCCAAGGTAGCAGTCGCAATGACGAATGAAATGAGCAGTTCTGTATTCAAACTGATTAGTGTTTAAGAGCTGACTTCAAAAGCGCTTTATTAATACGCTTTACAAGGGCAGGTCCTTCGTAAATAAACCCTGTATAAAGTTGAACCAAATCGGCACCTGCAGCAATTTTTTCTAAAGCATCTTGTTCGGAGTGGATCCCACCGACTCCAATAATTGGAAATGCTTTTTGACTTTTCTCTGATAAATATTTAATGACTTGAGTACTTTTTTCTTTGATCGGTTGACCGCTTAACCCACCATTTCCAATGGCTTCTAAAGTTGTAGCATCTGTTTGAAGGTTCTCTCTAGAAACAGAGGTGTTGGAAGCAATAACACCTTCTAATTTGGTTCCCAACACAAGTTCTATAATTTCGTCCAATTGGGTTTCGTTTAGGTCGGGAGCGATTTTTAAAAGAATCGGTTTAGACACTTCAAAAGTGGCATTTAACGTTTGAACAGCTTTTATCAACTCCTCTAGATAATCCTTATCATTGAGCTTGGCATGGCTCCCAACATTGGGGCAGCTCACATTCAGAACAAAATAATCTACATAGGGATGCAGTGCTTCAAAACACTCTAAATAATCAGCAGTATATCCATCTGGTGGGGTTTGGGTGTTTTTTCCAATATTACCTCCTATAATTAGTTGTTTTTTATTTTTCTTTAGCTGTACAATAGCAGCTTCTAAACCGGCATTATTAAAGCCCATTCTGTTGATAATTCCGCGATCCGCTTGAAGTCTAAATAAACGTTTTTTAGGATTTCCTTCTTGTGGTTTTGGAGTGACAGTTCCAATTTCAATAAATCCAAACCCAAAGTTTGCAAGCTCGTTATACAATACTGCATTCTTATCAAATCCCGCTGCAAGCCCAACAGGGTTTTTAAAACGAAGCCCAAACAATTCGCGTTCTAAAACAGGATGTTTTAATTGAAATAAACGTCGAATTAAAAAAGGAATACCAGGAATTTTGGATAACAGTTTGATGGCATCAAACGTAAAGTAATGAACGACTTCAGGATCAAATTTAAACAGAATTGGACGTATAATTGATTTGTACATGAAGCGTATTTTGAGTGCAAAAATACATTAAATTGATACAATATAAAAGAAAGCAAGGGAACTCTTGTGTTTGAAGGCGGGGTTAATTATTTTTGACCAAAGACAAAATTATATGTTAGATAAAAAGCACATTCTGAATCGATTTATTGGGTATGTAAAAATAGACACGGAGAGCGATCCAAATTCTTCATCAACTCCGAGTACTGAAAAGCAATGGAACTTGGCGAATAAACTAGCTGAGGAACTGAAAACCATTGGCATGCATGACGTTTCAATAGATGACAATGCTTACATCATGGCAACCTTACCTTCTAATGTTGATCACAACGTACCAACAATTGGATTTATATCTCATTTTGATACGTCTCCAGATTTTACAGCTAAAAATGTAAACCCTCAAATAACGGAAAATTATGATGGGTCTGATATTGTCTTAAATGAAACAGAAAACATCGTATTATCTCCCGATTATTTTGAAGATTTATTACTCTATAAAGGACAAACTCTGATTACAACAGATGGCACAACACTTTTAGGAGCAGATGATAAAGCAGGGGTTTGCGAAATTGTAAGTGCAATGGAATACCTTATTCAGCATCCTGAAATAAAGCATGGCACAATTAAAGTTGGGTTTACTCCAGATGAAGAAATTGGTCGAGGGGCACATAAATTTGATGTCAAAAAATTTGGAGCGGATTGGGCTTATACCATGGATGGAAGTCAGATTGGAGAATTGGAGTATGAAAATTTTAATGCGGCAGGAGCCATCATAAAAGTAAAAGGTAAAATTGTGCATCCAGGCTATGCTAAGGGAAAAATGATCAATTCGATGTATTATGCCTCTAAGTTTGTAGAAGCGCTTCCAAAAGATGAAACTCCAGAACAAACTGAAGGATACGAAGGGTTTTATCACTTACACAGTATGTCAGGAAAAGTTGAAGATACTGTTTTACAATACATTGTAAGAGATCACGATCGAGATAAATTTGAGGCACGAAAACAACATCTTATTGATTTAGTTGATACTCTAAATAGAAAATTTGGGAGCCCTATTTTTGAAATCGAGCTCAAAGATCAATATTACAATATGAAAGAAATGGTTGTACCTGTAATGCATATTGTGGACATTGCAGAAGAGGCCATGAAAGCACTCAACATCCAACCATTAATAAAACCTATAAGAGGAGGAACAGACGGCTCACAATTGAGTTTTATGGGACTCCCATGTCCAAATATTTTTGCAGGAGGTCACAATTTCCATGGTCGTTATGAATATGTGCCTTTGGAAAGTATTTTGAGTGCTACAGAAGTAATTTGTAAAATAGCCGATCTAACTCAGAAACGTTATCTATAAAAAAAGCCGCTAAAATTAGCGGCTTTTTTAGAATGTTATTTCTTTACTGGAGGTGTATTAAGCTTTTGACTCATTTCCATTGAGATGGCAGAACGATCAAATTTAATTTTACCAGCCAAAGTTTCAATGACACAAGAATTGTCTTTATCATTTAATTCGGCAATTTTTCCATGCATACCACTTTTGGTAATTACTTTATTTCCTTTTTTAAGCGCTGCAGCAAATGCTTTTTCTTTTTTTGCACGCCTCATTTGAGGAGCAATCATAAAAAAATAAATGATTACTGCCATTAAAATAAAGGGAGTAAACTGACTAAGACCTTCCATAGTGTATTGTTATAGTGTTATTAATTATTGTACGCTAACAGGTTTGTTAGCAGGAGTTTTTGCAGGTGCATTTGGATCTGGAACGATAAAAGCAGAAATTTTTACTTGCTCTTTTCCCTTTTCAGTATTGGTAGTCAACGTAATTGTTTTAGATACTTTATTGGCACCTTTTCCATTAAATTTTACACTAAACTGAGACGATGCTCCTGGCATTAGTGGTTCTCTATTCCATCCTTGAGGAACTGTACATCCACAAGTACTTTTGATATCTGTAACTACTAAAGGAGAATTACCCGAATTTGTGTAAGAAAATACAGTTTCAACCGGAGTACCGTTCATAATCTGACCAAAATCATGTTCTGTTTTGTCAAATGAAATGGTTGGAAAAACAATTGCTTGCGCGTCTCTTTCAGCAGCTTTAGTAACGTTTTCTTGGTTTATTTTTTCAGCAGCATTTTCTTTACAAGAAGTAAAAACGAAACTGGCCACAGCTAAAGTTAAAATTAATTTTTTCATGATTGATTTTTAATGGTTAATAATTCTAATGTATTAAATAAGGGTATAAATGTAATTAAAAATTTACATTAATCCACGTCCTGTCTTATTTAAGGTTTTATTTTCAATATGCTCTTTTACAATTTTATCTAATACACCATTTATAAAGACATTACTTTTTGGTGTGGAGTATTCTTTGGCAATTTCTATGTATTCATTAATAGATACTTTGGTAGGAATGGACGGAAATTCATGAAATTCACAAATAGCCATCTGAAGCAGTACAAAATCAATATCCGCAATACGATCCTTGTCCCAATTTTTAGTTTTTAAACTAATTTCTTCCGTGTAAAGCTCTAAATTTTTAATGGTATTCTTTAATAAATTTAAGCCAAATTCTTTATCCTCCTCATCTTTGAACAGCTTTGGAGTAAAATAATCATCATAATTTTTTTCCTTAGATTTATTTAAAATCTTCACCATAGCCGTATTAACTACTGGCAAATCATCGATCCAAGTCAAGTTTCGATCTTCAAGATAATTATATAATTTTTCATTGGGTGCAATCACTTCTTTGAATAACTCCACTATAAACTGACGGTCTTTATTGTATGAAAAAGACTCAGATGCCATATAATTGGCAAAACGGGCACTTTCGAGAATGGCTCTAAAAATCACTTCTACATACTCATTATCCAAATCCCAATTGTGAACTTTGTGGCGTTTAATTGCATTTTTTAGATGTTGATTTTCAGACAACTGAACCAATAAGGCATTTTTAACAAACTTCTTATTCGGATTTAAATCCTCAGAAGTTAAAAGATGTTTTTGTTGTGATTTCTCTTGCTGATCCTTTGCTTTTTCATGTACTTTAACGAGTAAAGAGAGCATTAGCAAATAAAGTTCATACATGCTATCCATACTCAGTTCAAGGAATTTTTCGTCAGAGTTTATGTTTAGTTCTTCTGATCTTTTGAGAGCGTAAATAACTTGCATTACTTTGGTTCGAATATGTCTTCTATTCAGCATGGTATAAAGAACTTATTGGTTAAAAATCAAATAAATTGATCTACGTTAATTATTATTCTTACAATTCAAATTAAATTGCCAGACAAAAATAGTATTATTTTGGTTCTAAAAATCCAAAAAAATGTTTTTTTACGGACGATCTTTATTACTTAAAACAAGTATCTTTGTAGTTTAAGCATAAGCCTTCTTTTCAGGTTGTGAAAGCAAAAACAAACCGAGTGTGTTAAAAGTGTTAGCCTCTATGGAAATAATTAATAGCAAACCCACCTTCGACAACAGGCACATATAAGCGTTAAAAGAAAAAAATAAAGACACATGAAGGAGCTTAAGTATTTAAATAAGTATTTTTTAAAATATCGGTATCGAATTATTTTAGGTATTCTTATCACGATTGGCTCTAAGGTTTTTGCACTGTTTACTCCCCAACTGATTGGAAAATCCATTTCTTTAATTTCAGATCAGATTACAAATCCTAGCAGTACGGAGGTATTCCGACATGAAATTAGTTTAAATATTTTATTCATTTTTGGAGCTGCTATTGCAACAGGTATATTTACTTTTTTGATGCGACAAACTATTATTAATGTATCTCGTTACGTTGAATTTGATTTGAAAAATGAAATTTACAATCACTACCAACAACTTTCCATCGCTTTTTATAAACGAAACCGTACGGGAGATTTAATGAACCGAATTAGTGAAGACGTGAGTAAAGTACGAATGTATATTGGTCCTGCATTGATGTACACGATCAATACGTTAACGCTTTTTATTGTCGCGTTTTTTTATATGTACAACCAATCGCCTACTCTGACACTTTACACTATTTTACCCCTTCCTTTTTTATCTGTATCAATCTATTTTTTAAGTAAACGTATTCACAAACAAAGTACCATTGTTCAAGCGCATCTCTCTACACTATCTTCCTCAACTCAAGAATTTTTTAGTGGAATTTGGATCACAAAAGCATACGCACTCGAAACGCAAACGGAAAACACGTTTTCGGAACTCGCAAATTCACAACGCAAAAAGCGACTGGGCCTGTCAAAAATACAAGCTTTCTTTTTTCCTTTAATGTTACTTCTTATTGGTGCCAGTAACTTATTGGTTATTTACATTGGTGGCAAACAATACATGAATGGACAAATTGAGGAACTCGGAGTCATTGCCGAATTCATTATTTATGTGAACATGCTTACATGGCCAGTAGCATCAATTGGCTGGGTCACTTCCTTAGTACAAGAAGCCGAAGCTTCTCAAAAACGAATTAATGAATTTTTAAAGGAGACTCCAAGCATCGTTAATCCTACAAAAATAGCGACTCCTATTAAAGGATCTATTGTCTTTAAACAGGTTCATTTTACTTATGAAGACACCAATATAGAAGCCCTAAAAGGCATTAGTTTTGAGGTGGAAAAAGGAAAAACACTTGCCATTATTGGAGATACTGGTTCTGGAAAATCTACCATACTTGAATTAATCGGAAGGCTATACGACGCTCAAAAAGGAGTCATTGAAATTGATGGGGTAGATATTAAAAACTTAAACTTAACTAGTTTAAGAACGTCCATTGGATTTGTACCACAAGATCCCTTTTTGTTTTCAGACAGTCTAAAAAACAATATCAAATTTGGAAAAAACAATGCTACTGACTCGGAAGTTATTGAGGCTGCTAAAAAAGCAAAGGTTCATAAAAACATCATCAATTTCAAAAATGGGTATGATACCATTTTGGGAGAACGAGGCATCACACTATCGGGAGGTCAAAAACAACGTGTTTCCATTGCGAGAGCCTTTATAAAAAGTCCTGAAATTCTTCTTTTAGATGATTGTCTTTCTGCAGTGGATACAGAAACTGAAGAGCAAATTTTAAATAACATTGAATTGGTAACTAAAGAAAAGACGACCATCATAGTCAGTCATCGAATTTCTTCTGCTAAAAATGCCGATAAAATTATTGTTTTAAATGAGGGTGTGATCACCCAAGAAGGTACACATGATGCACTTATTTGTGTTGAAGGTTATTATAAAAATCTTTATCAAAAACAATTGAGAGAAACGTCTCATTAATATTTGAAAATAAAAAAACACTCGTTTTCAGAAAATAAAATCAAGAATTAGTTGGTGTCTTAATTTATTTTTTGGACTTTTGAATGTAACAATAGCTACTAATAATAGCTCATTATTATTGACACTAAAAGATATGGAACAAGAAGAAATTTATTCAAAAGTTTTAAGAGCTGGAAGACGCACCTATTTTTTTGATGTGAGAGCCACCAAGGCAGGGGACTATTATTTGACTGTAACAGAGAGTAAAAAGTTTACAAACGATGACGGCTCTTTTCACTACAAAAAACATAAAATTTACTTGTACAAAGAAGATTTTACAGAATTCAATGCAATTTTAGCTGAGATGACCGATTATATTATCAACGAAAAAGGACTAGAAGTCATAAGCGAACGGCATCAAAAAGATTATGTTAAAGAAGAATTCACAACTGAAGATTCTAAAGACGAAGCCTCAGCCGACAACTTTACGGATGTGAGTTTTGATGATATTTAGCAACTATAGTTTTTAAATCACTAACGTATTGGCGTCCCATTAGGAACCTTATTCTCAGGGGTCAATAAGATAACTTTATCTGAATCTACAGCTCCAACAACCAAGCATTCACTCATAAAATTAGCAATTTGTTTGTTTTTAAAATTGACATTCGCTACAATTTGCTTGTCCAATAAATCCTCTTTTGAATAGAGATCGGTAATCTGAGCAGATGTTTTTTTGATCCCTATAGCTCCAAAATCTATACTCAATTGGTAAGCAGGATTACGGGCTTCTGGAAAGTCTTTCACTTCAATTATAGTCCCTATTCGAAGGTCTATTTTAGAAAAATCCTCAAAAGTAATGGTCGCACTCATAGCATTCTATTTTATAAAAGGCTGAAGATATAAATTTTTAAGGAGTTCGTAGAAGTAAAGTTCAAATCTTTATATATTTGAAAAAAAACAAGATCTAATGTCATTAACGCCTTCCAATATGCTTCCACTAGGAACTGAAGCACCAGATTTTGAATTATGGGATACTGTTTCAAATTCTTTAAAAACATTAAACAATCTAAAAGGACCACAAGGCACATTAATACTGTTTATCTGTAACCATTGTCCGTTTGTAATTCACATTAATAAAGCCTTAGTTTCTATCGCAAATACCCTTAAAGACAAAGGAATTGGTGTGGTTGCTATTTCTAGTAATGATGTCGAAAATTACCCTCAAGATGGCCCTGAACAAATGCAAATACATGCTAAAAACACAAACTATCCTTTCCCCTATTTGTACGATGAAACACAATCTGTTGCTAAAGCCTATGATGCCGCGTGTACTCCTGATTTTTTTCTTTTTGACCCGGCTTTAAAATTACAATACAGAGGACAATTAGATGACTCCAGACCTGGGAATGGACTTCCTGTTGATGGAACTGATTTATTACATGCCGTGCAATGCATGATTGAACATAAAGCAAATACACACCCACAAAAACCAAGTATCGGCTGTAATATTAAATGGAAAACTTCTTGATTTATTTTTTTAAAAGCTAAAACCTATTACTTTTGAATTAGAACTCCAAATTTTAATTCTTATGAAAACTACCTTTCTTTTGGTATTGTGTACCCTCTTTTCACTCACTCATTCCTATTCTCAAAACATTAATTTTTATAAAAATGCTAAAGGCGATACCCACATTTGTGGTGAATTTCCGATAGACTATTTAGAACAAGATACCAATTACAAAGACTGGTTCAATAAATATTACAGTGAATTAAAACTCCCAAAAAAACGACTGCGATTAAAATCTAAACTAAAAAACACAACTGTGGACATCTATTTAGGCACGTGGTGTGGAGATAGTAAAAAATGGGTTCCTCAATTCATTAAATTATGGGATGAATTAGGACTCAAAAGAAGTCAGTTGCGCTTGATTGGTTTATACAATGACGAAACACGCTATAAAATAGCTCCAAATGGTGAAGAACAAGGGAAACAAATTCACCGTGTGCCCGCGTTTATTTTTAAATCAAATAATGTAGAATATGCACGCATCGTGGAATCTCCAAAAAATGATTTAGTTACTGATGTTGCACAACTAGCTCTTGGATTTCCTTCTAAACCAAACTATGAAGGTGCTAATTATCTTTTCAAACTTTTAGACACAAAACCTCTTGAAGTGATACAGAAAAACATAAATGAACATTATAAAATTCTTAGAACTAAAACGCATAACAGTAAGGAATTGAATACCTTAGGTTATGTACTATTAAAAAACAAACGTCTTGAAGAGGCTTTGTTATGTTTTGAGCTCAATACCTATTTATTTGAATACACCCCAAATGTATATGACAGTTACGGAGAAGCCTTAGCAATTAACGGAGAACATTTAAAGGCACTTAAGATGTATGAGAAAGTATTAATGATAGAACCAGAAAATAAAAATGCAAGCGCTCAAAAAAAACACCTAGAAGCGTTGATTGGATTCTAATCTAAGACCTTTATAATATGTAAATCTTCATATTTGAGAATATATCCAGCTTCATTTTTATACCCACCATAAGGTTGAAGGACATATTGAAATTTGTTTTCTAAATACGTTGTTTGAAAACTAGAAGTTTCAGAGTACAATGTTCCGTATTTAGAAAGTCTTAATAAAATATCCATAGTGATGTCAAAGCCTCTAATGGCATATTTATTAGGAAATGTTCCAAATTCTTGTATAAAACGTTCCTGAAATGCGTCTGATAATTGCGAATCAAAATTCACAGATGGATACTGAAAATGTAAATTAGATAAATCATAATTAGAAACATTTATCCCTTCAAAAGCTCTGTTTTTTGAAGTTGTCATCAAAACTATATCACGTTCAATCTCCGTTTCATTATCGTCTTCATCCGTAAGAACCGTTATCCCATTCATCGCATTGAGCATACTGGTAATATTAGACACAAACCCTTCATTATTTGATTCAACAAAAACAAGAGTACGACCTGATAAAAGGGCTGCCTGAACATCTTCTAACATTAAAAAAAACTGTTCAGAACCTTCTTCATCTTTTTTGGAAGTTAATAAAGAGGCCTCTGGAAACTCCGATTTTAAATAATTCGCAGTTGCTAAATTTTTAGCATCATATATAATCAATGTTTGATGTGGTATGGTATCGGACTTTACATAGTTAACCATTTTAGTCCGCATCCATTTTTCATCTGGAATGGTTTGAAATAGATTGGGATAACTGCTATTAGTTTTTACAAAAGGTGAAATCACAGGAATACTATCTCTTTGAACATACTTTGCGGTCAACTCTAGATTTTGAGCTTTAATAGGGCCTAAAATCGCATCGTAATCCGAAAAATTTGTTTGTAGTAATACTGTTTTCAGATCTAGCATTTCTGCATTGGTATCAAAAACCTCCAACTCTGTAGATATCCCAAGACGCTTGGCAGAATCAATCGCCATGACAACTCCCGCATAAAAGTCGGTTGAAATATTAATATACCCATCTCTTTTAAGTTGGCTTTTAGCTAAATCAAGAGAATCAAAGTCAATACTTTTTGTTTTGAAAGGTAATAACAGCGCTATTTTTTTAGGTGAAAAATCAACTAAACTATCTGATAAATTAACAATAGGGAACGATTCAGTCGCAATTTTTTGAATGCTTAGCTTAGGGGTTTTTAACACCATTCCTAACTTTAAGCCTTGTTCAACCAACTCGGGATTGAGTGTTTCCAATTGCTCTTTTGTCAATCCTAATTTTTTTTCGAGTCTATAAAATCCTTCTTTAGCTTTTACAGTATAATAACCATATTCATCCTCTTCAATCACTTTTTTTTCTGTATCTGAAATATTTGGAACATTCAATTGTTGTCCCTCTTTAAGATAAGGTCCCATAGTAGGGTTGAGTGCTTCTAACTCTGGAACTGAAATTCCAAATTTATATGCGACACGCCATTTACCTTCCTTTGGCAAAACGGTATAGGATTGAATTACCTGAGTAGAAACCGGATTTGATATCATTTTAAATTGAGGAATATAAATTTTATCTCCTCTTCTCAAACTCTTAGAATACAACTCTTTATTATGGGCTTTTATTTCCTCTACTGTGACCTTAAATTTTTGAGCAATCCCAAACAATGTCTCTTTACGCCTTACTTTATAAACCTTATAAGAAACCAACTCTTTTACAGCTTCTGAAGTTGAAGATTTAGGGACAAAAGACTTTGGAATAATTAAAATCGTTTGAACAGAAAAATTAGATTTTGCATCGGGGTTTAATGCATAAATATCTGCTGCAGTAATCTTATAAAGTTCAGCAATACTCTCAACAGATTCTCCAGCTTGTACACGATGAGTTTTTAAGTTTTGGGCATATCCAAAACTACTAAAAGCTACAATTCCTAAAACAATTAAAAACTTTTTCATGTGTATTTATTGAGGATTTGGTTCATATTTCAATTACAGTAACTAAATTACAAAGTTATTCCCATTCAATGGTTGCAGGTGGTTTTGAACTAATATCATATACCACTCGATTCACTCCTTTAACTTTGTTAATAATATCGTTTGATGTTTTTTGCAAAAACTCATAAGGTAAATTGACCCAATCTGCGGTCATTCCATCGGTACTTTCAACAGCTCTCAAAGCAACACATTTTTCATAAGTACGCTCATCACCCATCACTCCTACACTATTAACAGGAAGGAGCATTGCTCCAGCTTGCCAAACTTTATCATATAAATCCCAGTCTCTTAAACCATTAATGAAAATGGCATCCACTTCTTGTAAAATACGAACTTTCTCAGCAGTTATATCTCCTAAAATTCGAATGGCCAATCCTGGACCAGGAAATGGATGACGTCCTAATAATTTTGGGTCGATCCCCATTGAAGCACCAACACGTCGGACTTCATCTTTAAACAGAGCCTTTAACGGCTCTACAATGTTTAACTTCATATAATCTGGTAATCCTCCAACATTATGATGACTTTTTATGGTGGCACTAGGACCGCCTGTAGCAGACACACTTTCTATCACATCCGGATAGATAGTGCCTTGTGCAAGCCATTTTACATCTTGTATCATATGTGCCTCGTCGTCAAAGACTTCAATAAACACGCGTCCAATTGCTTTACGTTTCAATTCTGGATCTTCGAGACCTGAAAGAGCATCCAAAAAGCGTGCCGAAGCATCTACCCCCTTGACGTTTAGTCCCATTCCTTCATATTGAGTTAGGACGCTTGAAAACTCATCTTTTCGTAGCAGGCCATTATTCACAAAAATACAGTAGAGGTTTTTACCAATTGCTTTGTGCAACAAAATGGCTGCAACAGTTGAATCAACTCCACCAGACAAGCCTAGAACTACTTTATCATTTTTAATTTTTGCTTTTAACTCTGAAACTGTTTCATCTACAAAAGAATCTGGAGTCCAATCTTGTTCAAGACCAGCAATATTAACCAAAAAGTTATGTAACAGTGTTTTTCCATCCGTTGAGTGGTAAACTTCAGGGTGAAATTGAATGGCATATGTTGTTTCACCTTCGATTTTATAAGCGGCATTTTCAACGTCGTGCGTACTTGCTAACAAGACTCCATTGGTTGGCAATTCTTTGATCGTATCACTATGGCTCATCCAAACTTGACTCCCAGCACTGATACCTTCTAAAAAATCTTCATTTTGTTTTACAAAAGATAAATTTGCACGACCATATTCTCTTGTGTTTGAAGGCGCTACGATACCCCCCGAAAAATGAGCTAAATATTGGGCACCATAACAAACCGCCAACATAGGTTTATGACCACGTATTTTGGATAAATCCGGATGCAAGGCTGCGTCACCTCTAACAGATTGTGGACTGCCAGAAAGCACTACGGCTTTGAATTCGTCTAAATTGGTTGGAATTTTATTGAAGGGATGAATCTCACAATATATATTTAACTCCCTGACTCGGCGAGCTATAAGTTGTGTGTATTGAGATCCAAAGTCGAGAATTAATACCTTATCATGTTGCATGGTCAAAAGTAATATTTATAAATAAATTGAGCCCTAAATTTTTAAACTTTTAAAGGGTCAAAACATGAATTTTTTGATTTAAGGGGTGAAGCTCTGATTTTAAGGTTTCAAGAAACGCATCTCCATGCTCCAAATAAAATTCTGAAAAATTAGTCATACGTTCTTGTAAACCCCCATTAGGAAACAATTCTAAGTGGATGGAATCAAGACGTTTAATATACGCTGTATGAACTTTTTTCTCAGCTTTTAATAGTCGTTTTTCTAATGTTTCTAATCCTTTGACTTGTTTTTGTTCTTGTGCAGACACGGCACCTTTAAAGGATTTATCGGTTTGATTTGCAATCGTGTACAAGTATTGAAATTGCTGTTTTAACTGTTCCTTTTGAGAAGAAAAATCAATAGGTAAGGATGCTATTTTTTTGATTTGGGATTGAATCAATGCTTCTTTAGTTTTAAACAAATCGGAAACATCAAGTTGTAATTTATCTAACTTTTGATGTTGTTTTTGACTTATTAAAAGTACTGAATTTCGATGCAACAAAATCGGAAACTGGATGCGTTCCGCTTCAAAATAAGACTTCAATTGAAGCCAATATGCTAATTCTCCTCCTCCTCCAATATAACAAAGGTTTGGTAAAATCGTTTCTTGATACAAGGGTCGCATGATAACATTAGGAGAAAAGCGTTCGGGATGTACGTTTACTTCCTCCAAAATACCCGCTAAATCCCATGATATATCCGTATTTAGAACTGAGTAAACTCCCGCCTTTTTTACGATGCGTTCGCGTAAGTTTTCTTTTAGATAAAATAAGTTTAATTCCCGAGGATTCACCTGAACCTTATAGGCAGCATCTATTTTTGTAAGCTGATTATTGGTCTTAGAAACAGATGTAAACGCCTGTTGATTTGTAAGCTCCGAAGTAATTTGTGGAATAAAGAGTCGTTTTAATGCGGAATTATTTCCATCAATAATTAATAAGCCTTCAGAACCAAAAAGTGTATGCACCAAATAACGTGTAGCCGAAGCCAAATTTGAATGGTTTAAATAGGCATTCTTTACTAATTCTTTAAGTTCTATTGCATGAGTTGAATTGCCCAAAGTATCAGAAAATACTTTTACAAACTCCGCAAGGCCTGATGTAGCTAGTGAACCTACAGCACCCGAACTTTGTTGCGTCCATTGAAACCGTTTGTTTTGAAAATTGAAGTGATTAATTTCCTCGAAATCATGATCTTCACTAGCCATCCAAAACACAGGTACAAACTTATTTTTGGGATATTTATGTTTTAATTCTTTTGCTAAATTAATTGTCGTTATAATTTTATACAAAAAATACAACGGTCCACCCAACAGGTTTAACTGATGTCCTGTTGTGACTGTAAAAGTATTTTCATCTGCTAAAGACTGAATCGCTTTAGTGGTCAATTCTGACGGCGAAAGCGGTGCGTATTGCTCCGTCAATACCGCAACTAAGTTAGCTCGTTTTTCAAAATTGAATTCAGCTTGTTTTGCTTCTAATTGGGCTTTGAAGTTTTCTATGGTTGGAAACCGATGATAAAGCATTTGTAGTTCTGGGCGGTTTTCTACATAATCGCAGATCAGCTTGGATACAAAGGCAGTGTCTCGAAAAGAAATACAGTCGGTTGGCATAGCTTTTTACTTAATAGACGTAAAGATACTTTATTTCTTTTGTATTTAGAAACCCGTTAAACTACTTCTGCATACAGGTCAAAATCAGCCGCTTCTGTGACTTTAACTGTTGCAAACTCACCTGTTTTAAGATACGTTTTAGAGGCGTCAATAAGGACTTCATTATCCACATCTGGAGAGTCAAATTCCGTACGTCCAACGAAGTATTCTCCTTCTTTTCGATCAATCACAACTTTAAAGGTATCGCCAATTTTAGCTTGGTTTAACTCCCAAGATATTTGTGATTGAATTTCCATGATTTCGTTGGCACGTGCCAATTTCACTGCTTCTGGCACATCATCCTCTAAATTAAAAGCATGTGTATTTTCTTCATGTGAATAGGTAAAACAACCCAAACGTTCAAAACGCATTGCTTCGACCCATGCTTTAAGAGTTTGGTAATCTTCTTCTGTTTCTCCTGGATAACCAACAATCAAAGTCGTTCGAATGGTCATTTCAGGAACTGCTGCCCTAAATTCTTTAAGAAGTTTGGTTGTTTTTTCTTGGGTTGTTCCACGACGCATACTTTTCAGAATTTTATCAGAAATATGCTGTAATGGAATGTCGAGATAATTACAGATTTTTGGTTCGCGTTTCATCACATCCAACACATCCATAGGGAATCCTGTTGGGAAGGCATAATGCAAACGAATCCATTCGATACCTTCTACCTTAACCAAAGCCTCTAAAAGCTCTGCAAGGTTGCGTTTTTTATAGATATCTAATCCGTAATAGGTCAAATCTTGAGCAATCAAAATCAATTCTTTAACGCCGTTAGCTGCTAATTTTTCAGCTTCTATTACTAAGTTTTCTATAGGGGTCGATTTGTGTTTTCCACGCATCAATGGAATGGCACAAAAACTACAAGGACGGTCACAGCCTTCCGCAATTTTTAAATACGCATAGTTTTTTGGGGTTGTTGTCAGACGTTCGCCTATCAATTCGTGCTTATAATCCGCTCCTAATGCTTTGAGGAGTTGCGGCAATTCAGTAGTTCCAAAATATTGATCGACATTAGGGATTTCTTTTTGTAAATCGGGTTTGTAACGCTCACTTAAACAGCCCGTCACAAAGACCTTATCAACATCTCCATCTTCTTTTTTCTGCATGTAATCTAAGATGGTATTGACACTTTCTTCCTTCGCATTATTAATGAATCCACAGGTGTTAATCACTACAATATTGCCTTCTTCTTCATGAACCACTTCTTTTCCACTGGCCTTAAGTTGCCCCATCAACACCTCACTATCATAAACGTTTTTACTACAGCCTAAGGTAATGACATTAATCTTATTTTTTTTAAGTGTTTTGGTTCTCATGAAGTGATGTTAAGTGCGCTAATTTATTTGAAGAAAGAATCTACAAATTCAAATTTATTAAAAACTTGAAGGTCTTCTAAACCTTCTCCAACGCCAATATACCTGACAGGGATTTGAAATTCATCGCTAATCCCAATGACAACGCCTCCTTTGGCGGTTCCATCTAATTTGGTAATTGCTAGGGCGTTTACTTCAGTAGCTGCGGTAAATTGCTTGGCTTGTTCAAATGCATTCTGACCTGTTGAACCATCCAATACCAATAAGACTTCGTGTGGTGAATTGTCAACTACTTTTTGCATGACACGTTTGACTTTGGTTAATTCGTTCATCAAATTAACCTTATTATGTAAGCGGCCAGCTGTATCAATAATAACAACATCGGCATTGGAAGTTACAGCACTTTGTAAGGTGTCAAACGCCACAGAAGCAGGATCACTCCCCATAGATTGTTTAATGATTGGAATACCTACTCGATCGGCCCAAACTTGTAACTGATCGATTGCAGCAGCTCTAAAAGTGTCAGCTGCTCCTAAGACCACATTTAAGCCTTGTTTTTTAAATTGATAGGCAAGTTTACCTATGGTTGTTGTTTTACCAGCACCATTCACGCCTACCACCATAATAACGTAAGGTTTCTGAGTTTGTGGAATCGAAAACTCGGTTTCTTCTCCAGAGTTTGTTTCTGATAATAAACCTGCAATTTCTTCTCTTAATATTAGGTTTAAAGCATCGGTACCTACATATTTATCTTTAGAAACGCGCGCCTCAATGCGTTCAATGATTTTTAAAGTCGTGTTTACACCAACATCGCTAGTGACAAGAATTTCTTCTAAATCATCCAACACATTTGCATCTACCTTAGATTTTCCAACAACGACCTTACTTAGTTTTTCAAAAAAAGTAGTTTTAGATTTCTCTAAACCTTTATCGAGCGTGGCTTTTTTATCTGAAGAAAATATGTTTTTAAAAAAACTCATATGTTAACTAGTTATCTTTTTACAAAAATAGCATTAAAAGTAAGGAAATTAAAAAATAAAAGCCGCTTTGTGATAAAAGCGGCTTTTGAATAAAATAGTGAAAAACTATTTTTATTTCTTACTTAAGAATTCATTTACTTTATCAGGTGACATGATCGATTCAACAAATATGTAAGCTCCAGATTTTGGAGACTTTACCATTTTGATTGCTTTCGTTAGACGTTTTGATCCTGTTTGTAATGATGCTACTGATTTCTTTGCCATGATTCAAATGTGTTTCATTTGAAATTTTACTTATGTAAAATCTCTAATTATTTAATTTCTTTGTGAACCGTCATTTTTTTTAGGATGGGATTAAATTTCTTAATCTCCATACGATCCGGTGTATTTTTCTTGTTCTTAGTTGTAATATATCTAGAAGTTCCTGGTTTTCCAGACTCCTTGTGCTCTGTGCACTCTAATATTACTTGAACTCTATTTCCTTTTTTTGCCATTTTACAGTGCTTTTAACGGTAGTTTATTTTAAAAAACCTTTAGACTTTGCTTCTTTGATTGCTGCAGAAATACCAATTTTATTGATAGTTTTCAAAGCTGCAGTAGAAACCTTCAATGTTACCCATTTATCTTCTTCTGGGATGTAAAAACGCTTTTTGATTAAATTTACATTAAATCTACGTCTAGTTCTATTCAAGGCGTGAGAAACGTTATTTCCAAACATCGCTCTTTTACCTGTAAGTTCACAAATTCTTGACATTTTTTCTTTACTTTAGTTGTTCTGTTGTTTCAAAACGAGGTGCAAAAATACGAATTCTTTAGAAGTACACAAACTTTATTTTAGCATTTTTTAAAAATTTCTTTTTGAAACAAAGTGAAGGCCATTGTAACCGCTTTTTGAACCACTCTAAGTCGTTGTTTACCAAAGTTAAACTGCTGTGAAAATACAGCATCAGGCGTTGCGATTGCAATACAAACCGTTCCTATTTCTGCATCTGAATCTCCTTTAGATGGCCCTGCATTTCCTGTCGTTGCAATTCCATAATCTGAATTGAATACTGTTTTTACATTCTGAGCCATCGCTTCCGCTACTTCAGAGCTCACAACAGAGTGTTTAGAAATCAATTCAGGTGCAACTTTTAAAACCTCAATTTTTGCCTCCGTAGCATACGCCACAATGCCCCCTTTAAAATAGGCAGACGCACCTCCATAAGCAGTCATATTTTCTGCTATTTTACCGCCTGTACAACTTTCGGCAACCGACAGCGTTTTTCCCAATTTCACTAATTGATTTCCGATAAGTTGTTCTATCGAGGATTGCTCTTCAAACCCAACAAAAATATCGTTTATTAATGGTAATAAGGTTTCAATCTGTGCATCAACTCTTTCAATAACCGCTGCTTTATCAAAGCCTGTGGAAGATAAACGCAGACGCACACGTCCTAAATTTGGTAAATACGCAAGTTTTACAGAATCTGGCAAAGCAGCTTCCCAAGCTTTAATCCGTTCAGCAATGACACTCTCTCCTAGCCCATAAGTCAACAAAGTTTTATGTAAAATATAGGGGCGTTTGAATTTATCTGATATTCTAGGCAAAACCTCATCATTCATGAGCCCTTTCATTTCATAGGGCACTCCAGGTAAAGAAATAAAAATAGTATTGTTTTTCTCAATCCACATTCCAGGAGCACTTCCCGATGTATTCATTAAGGCTGTAGCTTTAGAAAGCACGAGTGATTGATCTATATTAACCTGTAGTAAGGGTTGTTTTACAAAATGTTTCCACAAGTATTTTATGTTGTTGAGCACCGCTTGGTCATAGACTAAAGTATCCTTAAAATACTGCGCTAAGGTTGTTTTGGTAATGTCATCTTTTGTGGGACCAAGACCTCCTGTGATAATGACAATATCAACATTTGACTCAGCAGCCTCAAATGCTTGTAAAATATGTGCCTTATCATCTTGAACTGACGTAATTTGATAGACAGAAACGCCAATATTATTCAGTTCTTTTGCTATAAAAGCAGAGTTGGTATCCACAATTTGACCGATTAAAATTTCATCTCCAATTGTGATTATTTCTGCTTTCATAGGTTATTTAACTTTGATTGAAAAAAATTGTTCTTCTCCAATAAACCCCTTTAAAGAATCATTGGGCTGAACAGGGCTGACACCAGAAGGTGTACCTGTAAAAATAATATCCCCAATTTTTAAAGTAAAAAACTGAGAGACATAAGCTATAATTTCATCAATGCTCCACAACATGTCTTGTGTAGTGGATGACTGTACAGTTTTGTTATTTTTAAGAAGACTAAACGGAAGATTGTCTAGATTTTCGAACTTTGATTTTGAGACCCATTTTCCAACAACTGCAGAGCCGTCAAAAGCTTTTGCTTTTTCCCAGGGCAACCCTTTTTCTTTGAGTTTCTGTTGAAGGTCACGCGCGGTAAAATCAATTCCTAATCCGATTTCATCGTAATATTTATGAGCAAATTTTACATCGATGTGTTTTCCTACTCGGTTTATTTTTACAAGTACTTCAACCTCATGGTGCACCTCATCAGAAAAGTCGGGGATAAAAAAGGGTTGTTTTTTTAAGAGAATTGCAGTGTCAGGCTTCAAAAATAAAACCGGTTCTGTGGGTTTTTCATTCTTGAGTTCTGAAATGTGTTGCGCATAATTACGCCCAATACAAATAAGCTTCATTTATTGCAGTTTATTATTGAATGCACGCAACTTAATCGCTGTGAGTACTTTTTTGGTGTAAAGTGGAAAGTCTGCGGAAAGCAACCACCCAAAATATCCGGGTTCTTTTTCGAGAATTTCTGTTACTTTTTTACCCTTATGTTTACCAAAAGAAAAACACTCATCACCTTCTTTATCATAGGCAATAAACCCTGCGAAATCAGCAATTTTTTTTCGAGAGCTAAAGTCGGCTAAAAACGCTGTATCATTCTCTAAATCATCATAACGATCTAATTGTGCTTTTAACACCTCATAAGTCGCCATTGTATCAGCTTCAGCACTGTGTGCATCCTCTAGACTTTTATCACAATAAAACTTAAATGCTGCGGTTAATGTGCGTTGTTCCATTTTATGAAAAATAGTTTGCACATCTACGGACTGTCGGTTTTTCATATCAAAATCAACACCTGCTCTAAGCATTTCTTCAGCTAATAAAGGAATATCAAAACGATTGGAATTAAAACCGCCTAAATCCGCATCTTTAATCCATGAATTAATTTCTTTTGCGAGTTCTTTAAATGTAGGTTCGTTTGCCACTTTTTCATTGGTAATACCATGTACAGCTACAACGACTTCAGGAATTGATATTTCTGGATTTACTAACCACGTTTTCTTTTCCTCAGAACCGTCAGGATTTACCTTTAGTATTGAAATTTCTACAATTCGGTCTTTAGTAATATTGATCCCTGTTGTTTCTAAATCAAAAAAACAGATGGGTTTATTGAGGTTTAATTGCATAATTATAGTGTTCTATTTTCGTCCCAGGCTTCTAGATATTCTTTGACTGTTTTTAAGAATTGCCCTCCTAGAGCTCCGTTGACAACTCTGTGGTCATAGGAGTGTGACAAAAACATGCGTTGTCTAATTCCTATAAAATCACCTTCGTTGGTTTCAATAACGGCGGGTACTTTTCGAATGGCGCCAAGGGCAAGTATTCCAACCTGTGGCTGATTGATAATGGGTGTTCCCATAATACTTCCAAACCCACCAACATTAGTCACTGTATAGGTCCCATCTTGAATATCATCTGGTTTGAGATTATTGGTACGCGCACGATGTGCTAAATCATTGACGCGCTTGGTCATCCCAATAAGATTTAACTGATCTGCATTTTTGATCACAGGTACAATTAAGTTGCCATCTTCTAAGGCTGCAGCCATTCCGATATTGATGTTTTTTCGTTTTATTATTTTGCCGTCTTGAACGGAAATATTAAGCATTGGATGTACTGTAAGCGCATGTGCCACGGCTTCCAAAAATATAGGGGTAAACGTAATGTTTTGACCTTCTCGAGCTTTAAAAGCCTCTTTAATTCCGAGTCTCCAATTCCATATTTTAGTAACATCTACTTCAATAAAAGATTGCACATGTGCAGAAGTCTGAATCGAATCGGTCATGTGTTTAGATACCAATTTACCCATTCGAGACATTTCAATAATTTCATCTTCTCCCTGACTTATTACAGGATTTACTGTTGCTGAACTAGGAGAAATAGACGCACCAGGCGATAAAGGGTTCGCGGGTGTGAGTGGAGCTTCAGATCCAACTGGATTAGTTTGAGATTTATTTGATAGATATGAAAGTACATCATTTTTAGTGACTCTTCCTTCTTTACCAGATCCCTGAATCGCATCTAATTCAGATTGAGAGATGCCTTCTTTTTTGGCAATATTTTTTACCAATGGTGAATAAAAACGAGATCCATTAGAACTAATTGGGGATGACGCGGCTATGGTTTCTTTAACTTTTTCAATAGAAGTTTCTAATTGAACCGCTGCTTCGGGTTCAGCTTTAAGAGTCACTTCTGGGGTTTGTGAGAAACTATCAGAAACATCAGACTCTGTTTCTATGATAGCGATCGTTTGTCCTACTTCGATTATAGCATCGACTTCAAATAATTTTTCAATTAAAACTCCTTCAACTTCGCTAGGCACTTCACTATCAACCTTATCCGTTGCAATTTCTAAAACTGCTTCGTCAGCTTCAATGCGCTCTCCAACATCTTTAAGCCATGCGGTTAGCGTGGCTTCGGCTACACTCTCACCCATTTTGGGTAATTTAAGTTCAAATTTTGCCATAGTTTTATGCGAATAGGTAAATTAATATAGACCACAAAATTAACTAAAATAGATGGAATTATTAAGAAATAGTTAGAATTGTATTACGTCTCCGATAGTGTTGGCTGAATTACTCCCAAGAATATAGTCGCATTTTTTGGGTTGAATTTTAAAAATAGACTGTTTCAACTTAGAAGCTTGCATCTGGTCAATGATCGATTTAAATGTCAAAGTCGATGCGTCCAAAATCAATTCAGAATTCGATTCTATTTCATCTATAGAAGTGATAATTTTTGGATTCAATTTTTTAACGAGTCTCGCGTCTGGGTTCGTAGAAATTAAAACAGGTTTATACATCGTTTTAGTTTGTTGCGGTTTCAATGGTTTTAGCCAAATCATCAGTTTAATTCCTAGAAAAACACCTAAATCAAAAAGAATATTGGATTTAAAATGTTTTTTATAAAATATCTGCATAGCGCCATAAAACCGCTTTAAATAAATTGAGTTTCTTCGCGTACTTTCCCCTTTATAATGAATTACGGATGTGTCTCCAAAATAATAGTTGTCACACCCTTTTTTAAGTGACTTAAAGGACATGTCGATATCTTCTCCGTACATAAAATAATCTTCATCAAAACCGCCTAAAGAGTTGTAGAGGGAACGTTTTAACAGCATAAAGGCACCAACTAAAATTTCTACTTTTGCAGTGTCAAATTCCTTAACATGATTGGCATAATAGCCCTTAGAATTTCCTACTATTTTTTTAATCGCAATATTAACACGTGGGATATTTCGTTTGCTCTCTGGAAGATACGCACCAGAACCATCAATTAATCGACAGCCTATAATGCCTAAGTTTTTTTGTTTCTCTGCAAAGTTGAGAATCGAAACAAAAGTGTCTTCTGCAACAACTGTATCTGGATTTAAAATACAGACATACGCTCCTTTAGCGACTCGAACTGCTTGATTATTGGCTTTTGAAAACCCTACATTTGAGTTGTTTTCAATTATAGTTACTAATGGAAATTTGGCTTTCACCATAGCACAACTTCCATCTTTAGAGTTGTTATCTATCACAATAATCTCAGAGGGAATCTCTTTTAAAGCGGCTTCTACACTTTGCAGACATAGCTCCAGAAAGTAGCGAACATTATAATTTAAAATGACAACCGATAGCTTCAAAAGAAATTAGGATTTAAGAGAAAGTTCAAACGGAATTCGATTGGTGATGCTTCGCCCAAGCGTTACCTCGTCGGCATATTCTAATTCGTCTCCCACCGAAATACCGCGAGCGATGGTAGAAATCACAACCTCTGTATCTTGAATTTGTTTGAAAATATAAAAATTCGTGGTATCCCCTTCCATCGTTGAGCTTAACGCAAAAATGAGTTCTTTAATTGTTCCTGAGCGGACTTTTTCGACTAAACTATTAATTTTCAGATCGTGAGGTCCAACCCCATCCATTGGAGATATTTTACCACCCAATACATGGTAAACTCCTCTATGGGACGCAGTACTTTCAATGGCCATTACATCTCTGATATCTTCAACTACACACACCACTTCTTGGTTGCGATTGGTGTTGACACAAATCTCACACAGTTCTGAATCACTAATATTATGGCAATTTTTACAAAAGTTAATGTTTTGACGCATCTTTTGTAAGGCCTCTGTCAAGTGAAGTGTTTGTGACTCAGGCTGACGCATCAAATGAAGTACCAAACGCAAAGCGGTGCGACGACCAATGCCAGGTAATTGCGCAACCTCGTCCACAGCACTTTGTAATAATTTAGAAGAAAATTCCATGACACAAATTTAGATAAAATTATACGAACTTATGCCATGAATTTAAAGCCCTATAAACGATCGCAAAAGGAATTAGTTTATAATTAGTTTTTTGGTGACTTGCTGGCTTAATGTATTCACTTTTAAGAAATATAATCCTTGTTTTACTTGCAAATCTATCTCTGGGTTTTGAGATAAATCTCTATTCTTTTCATAAAAAACCAACTTTCCAAGAGTATCGTAAATTTTTATAGTGACTAGAGTGTTTAGTTTCCAATTCAATTTAAACGTTCCTGTGGTTGGATTTGGCGACAAGATCAAATCTGAAATTTGTAAATCATCCGTGCCCAAAGCTTCAGGGTCAAATAAGTTAACACGCCAGAGTCCACGTCCGTAGGTGGCAGCATACAATTTATTATCGGCTGTATTTATTTCAAGTTCTCTAATTTGAACATTTGGTAGTCCCGTATTATAAGAAGTCCATGTTGTTTCATTGTCTCTAAGATAATAAATTCCATAATTCATCCCTAAGTATAAAATATCTTCATCGTAGGTCGTATCCCACACCAATGCCAAGGCACTAAAACTTGGTAAATCATGCGTTGCAAGACTCCAATTTTGACCACCGTCGCTTGAAACATAGACTTTATCTGAAGAAGTTGTCGCAATGGCTATTTTATTTGGATTTGTAGGATGAATGGCAATCGAATTAATATATCCAGAAAAGCCTGCCAATTGCGTCCAATCTCCGTTAGAGCCTCCATTTGTCGTAATATAAAGATTCTCTCCATAGGCCGCATACAAAGTATTACTATCAGATGGTGCTATTTTTAGGTGGTTGGCATTGGAACCAAAATTTTGTGAAATAGACACCCAACTTTGGTCTCCATTGATCAAATCTTGTCCTCCATTAGTAGATTTATATATTTCATCATACCCTGAATATATAGTGTTAAAATCATTCGGGTCTTGTTCAAAAGGAGTCACCCAACTACCTGATTTATCATCTGGTGAAGGGAGTCCAGACCTAGTAGCTCCCTGGTCAAAAGACTTATATAAACTGCCATTTTGAGAGGTTCCATACATGGTATTCGGATTTGAATGGTCGATAAAGGTTTCCATTCCATCGGCGCCTAACCAATCATACCAAATACCATCGGCTCTGTAAACCGAAGTTCCGTTATCTTGTGATCCCCCAGAAACAATGACTGGATCGGTTTGGCTAATTCCTATTTTATAAAATTGACGAATTCCCAAACCATCAGTTAAGTCGGTATAATAGTTACTACTGACATTCAGCGGGTCATTAGCGACAAAAATACCACCATCACTTCCCACATATATTTTATTGTTGTGATAGATCATGATATCAATATCGGCATGGCAATAGCCTATATCTTGATTAGCAGCATTTTGAGGCACCCATTGTGAAGTAATGTTAAAATCTGTACCACCATTTGTAGAACGCCACGACAAAATCCCTGCAATATGAACATCCTCTGCATCAGATGGGTTGACTATGATATCCATATCTCTAGGGGCTTGCCCTCTGTCATCATCTGCATCTGAGCTGTATCCAAAATAATTTTTTCCTGAGTGGTCTAATTTCATAAAATTAGCACCGCTATCCGTAGATTTATAAAATCCTCCAAAGAGTCCACCATTAGCTTCCAATAGATACACAACTTCAGGATCATCCGCAGAAACGCCAATCATTTTTGGTCCTGTATCGAAATTATTGGTATTAGACCCTCCATCAAAATTATCTGAAAAGATAACACCTCCTGTGAAATCTTCGATGGATACATCGTCCAATGTTAAGCCTCTACCATAGTATGACTTTCCTTCCAGTGCAATGTAATAATCTGCTGTTGGATTTGGTAAACTAATGACAACGTCCTGCCATGAATCCATCTCAGCAGTATAATGTGCAAGTTCTACCCAAGCTTCATTAATTCCTGTTTTACAAAATACTTTGAGCGCATCAATATCGCCTTCCCAATTGACATTGGAATAAGAAAGTTTTAATTCAGGTGCCGTACTTGAACTAAGATCTAATTGTGGAGAAATTAGTTTTGTTATAGGTTCTGAAAAATCTGGTTGATAAAAAAGTGCCATACTACTCCCGCTTCGAGGTTCAATAGAATTATTTTGGTTTGAAGAAGCTTTGATCCAATCTGTAAATCCAGAAACATATTCTTGTGTCCATGACGTTAATGAATTATCAGATTGTATTTTTTCAAAAGAAGCTCCCCCATCCACAGATTTAAAAAATGAATTCCCTGACGCGTATATTGTATTGGTATCTCCTGGTTTAAACTCTATATCATAGCCTCTAACAGATTCGGAATGAATTTTCGCCCAATTGGCACCATCATCTGTAGATTGAAAAATTCCAGAAGACTCTGTTGAACAAAATAGTTGATTCGTATTCGATGGATTGATTAGAATTTTATTTACATTCCCATTTCCTGTATCGGCTAATAAATTCCAAGTCGCTCCCGCATCTGTGGATTTAAAAATAACTCCGCTATCACTTCCCCAAAAATAGATATCAGAATTTGTAGGGTGTATGGTTAGTGCGTATACGTTAATATTAGAAAGATTATCTGTCAATGCAGTCCAGGTCGCACTACCATCGGTGGTTTTCCAAACTCCACCAGTTGGAGAACCTACAATCATGTGATTCTCGTTATTAGGATCAATTCCTATACTCGTTATTCTTCCCACTCCTGGATTCCAACCAGACGTTTGATTCCATTCATAAGGGCCTAATTGTTCCCAATTTTCAACCCTACGCATTCGATTTTGTTGCGTTGTATTATTTGTGTAAGAATTATAACGTTCTAATTCGTTGTAGTAAAATGAAGGCGACTTTAAACGTCCATCATCGTCTTGCATGCGAAGAGCATTGTACTCCCAACGTTTATAACTTTTATAACCCGTTCCTCTCCCTTTATCTCTGTTTTCAAAATAGGTTTTGGCAGCATTTTGAACTTCTAAAACTGTGTATTGATCTGAGTTCATCATATCAAGATACTCTTGAGCTTCAATAGATAAAAATGATATTAAGAAGGTTCCTAAAATAAAGATTGATTTATTCATTATAAAGTTATAATTTGGATTTTTTTATAAATATATTAAAAAAATTAGGTATGAGTCCTCTTTTAATTTTAACGCTCCTAATAGGCTATTTTTTAGTTTTAATTCTCATTTCTTACTTCACAGGAAAAAACGACTCCAATGTCGATTTTTTTAACGCTGGCAAACAATCGCCTTGGTACCTAGTTGCTTTTGGAATGATTGGCGCATCGCTATCAGGCGTTACTTTTATATCAGTTCCAGGGTGGGTTGAGGCCTCTCAATTTAGTTATTTTCAGGTTGTTTTAGGATATATGGTCGGCTATGTCGTAGTTGCTTATGTACTGCTTCCTGTATATTATAAATTAAATTTAACCTCCATTTACGAGTATCTTTTTCAAAGGTTTGGAGTTGTAAGCCATAAAACAGGTGCTTTTTTCTTTTTCATATCCAGAGTTTCAGGCGCTGCATTCCGGTTGTATTTAGTGGCCATTGTATTGCAACAATTTGTATTTAGCGAATGGAATGTTCCTTTCGAAATTACTGTGATCATTTCAATTTTATTGATTTGGATTTACACATTCAGAGGAGGAATTAAAACCATTGTTTGGACGGATACCCTTCAAACCTTGTTTATGATAACTGCAGTTGTATTGTCCATTTATTTTATTACCGATAGCTTGGGGTGGAGTTTTACGGAGTTTCTAGTCTCAGACGAATTAAAATCTTATAGCACCATTTTTAAAACCGATAGTATTTTAGATAAAAATCACTTTCTAAAATCGTTTTTTGGGGGGTTATTTGTCACTATTTGTATGACGGGATTGGATCAGGATATGATGCAAAAAAACTTGACTTGCAAATCCCTTAAGGACGCTCAAAAAAACATGCTTTCTTTTAGTGTTGTACTAACTTTTGTAACCTTTTTATTTCTGTTATTAGGAGCTCTTTTGTTTATTTATGCCAAACAAAATACGATTGAAATTCCATTATTAGATGGCAAACCTAAAACAGATTTATTATTTCCAGAAATTGCTCTCAATAGCGGATTGGGCATTACGCTAGGAATTACATTTATTCTTGGGTTAATCGCGGCTGCTTACAGCAGTGCTGATAGCGCACTGACTTCTTTAACCACCTCGTTTTGTGTGGATATTTTGGACCTAAAAGACAAATCGGAACAACAGCAAAAATCCATTCGTAAAAAAACACATATTGGAATGAGTGTCCTTTTAGTGGTGGTTATCATCGCTTTTAAATACATTCTAAACTCAAATGTAATTAACAGTCTGTTGACCGTGGCAGGATATACCTACGGGCCACTTTTAGGATTGTTTGCTTTTGGAATATTTACAAATTATAAAATCAAAGATCGCTACGTCTGGATGGTCGCTTTGGTTTCGGTTACACTTGTATTTATACTTGGATCTATACCCGCCAATTATATAGGCGGTTATGTTATTGGCTACGAACTCCTCCCTCTTAATGGGCTCTTCACTTTTTTGGGTTTAATACTGATTCGTCGAAAGTAACACCAAAGTACAGGCAATTTCATAACGAATTGAAGCTTGATCTAAAAGCTTATAAAATTCAGGATTTTCAGTACCTGGATTAAAAAGAACTCGATTTGGTTTTAAACTTATAATATAATCATAATAAGCCTCTTGACGTTTTGGATTCACATATAAAGTAACGGTATGAATATTTTGATAAGGCTGTAAATCCGTATCGATTTCTATGCCACTAACCATTCCATTTTTTAGACCAAAAGCCTTCACTTCAATAGCATTTGAAGACAAGCGACACATCGCCATATTGGAATAGCGTTTGGGGTTTAAAGAAGCTCCAAAAACCAGCGTATTTTTTTGTGTCATCGTGTTAAATATGAGTTAATTTAAATATTTAGTAACAATATTATACTAAGTTCGTCTAATGCAATATGGTCTCTAAATCATAGACAAAGAAATGAAAAAAATCGCAGTATTATTCACTACGTTCCTGTTTTTAAATCCAGTACTTTATGCTATCGCACCTATAGATGGTGGAGAAGTAAGTGGTCGTGTGATAGACTCGAAACTCAATACAGCCCTGCCCTATGTCAATATCATTGTTAAATCCGAGTCTGGAGACATCATCACTGGCGCAATTACAGAGCAAAATGGCTATTTTAAAATCACAAATATTAAAGAAAATAAAATTTTAGTCTCCGTTCAATATATAGGATACAAAACCTTAGACCGCGAACTGATCTTTGATAAAGAGACGCGTAAAATCGATTTAGGCACCCTCATTCTAGAAGAAGACAGCTCTAGTTTAGACGAAGTCACAGTCATCGCTGAAACGACTAGCATTCAGCAGAAAGTAGATCGTAAAGTTATTACAATAGGAAAAGACTTGGCAGCAAGTGGAACCGCCTCTGAACTCATGATTGGAATTCCTTCTGTTAATGTAGATACCCAAACAGGAGAAATTAGCCTGAGAGGAAACTCAAATGTAAGAGTCATGGTTGATGGAAAACTATCAAATATTCCGACTGCGCAATTGTTAAAACAAATTCCTTCTACCGCTATTAAATCTATCGAATTAATTACGAATCCCTCAGCCAAGTACAACCCCGAAGGGATGAGTGGGCTAATCAATATTATCTTACATAAAAATACCATGCTTGGATTTAATGGCAACTTTAGTTTGGGACTTGCTTACGAAAGAACTGCTAAATTTAATAGTGCCTTAAACACGAATTACCGTAACGGAAAATTCAATGTGTATGCGAATTACAGCAATAACATTTCTGAAAATAAAAACCATGGCATCATACAAAGAACTGAAAATAATTCCAAGCAATTATTTAAATTCAATGACGATAATAAAAATCATTTATTAAAATTTGGTGTCGATTATTATATTAACGATAAACACACACTGTCTGTTTTTACAAGTCAAAACAAAACTTACGCCAAAAACGATGGAGAATCGAATGCGATTTACCTAGACGATGATTCCTTCAATGAAACCCAATTATTACTCGTTGATGGCGATAATTCTACAAGTCAATATAATTTTGATTATAAAATTAATTTTGATGACAACGGTCACAATATAGAGTTAGAAATAGATCATAATACTTTTGACAGTAATAACATTGCAGACTTTTCATATCCCGTAGGCAACAGTTCTGATTACTTAGATTTCAACAAAACGGATCGCAAACGAACCACTGTAAACCTTGACTATGCGAATCCAATTAAAGAAAATTCAAAAATAGAATTGGGCTTACAAGCAAACCTCTTCAGTTCATTAGTAAACTATGCTTCTACTGGAGACTCGTATAACCTCTCTGGTACACTCGTTCCTACTCCCGACTCCGATTTTGATTATTCACGGGATATTTATTCCTTGTATGGAAACTACAACACCAAGCTTGATAAATGGTCGTATCAACTAGGGCTCCGATTAGAAAATGTAGTCGTAACCGCCTTAGAAGTACAAACAAGTCAACCATTGAATACCATTACAAACACAGCTTTTTCAAACGAATATTTTGAATTATACCCTTCCGCCTTTATTACCTATGCACCCACAGACAAAAACGCCTTCCAACTCAATTATAGCAGACGTGTGGATCGCCCTGGAATTGGTCAAATAAACCCTATAAAAGAATGGAGTACCCCCTTAGTATCTTCTTACGGTAACATCGAGCTTGAACCTCAATTCACCAATTCGATTGAATTTAATTACACTCGAAATTTAAAAGGTGGAAGTATGACTTTTGGAACTTATTTTAGAAAAATTTCAAATGAAATTAATCGAGCGCTGTTTGTAGATCGTTCGGATATAAATTCGGGACGATTAATATTAACCCACGATAATTTTGATGATACAACCGCTTATGGTATCGAATTATCTAGCAGTTACAAGCTCACAAAATGGTGGAGTTTAAACGGTGGTTTTGATTTATACTCTCAAACTCTTGAAGGGATTGCAGAGCGTCTTAATGCGCCCATAGAAACTGCCGTATTAGAAGACATCATTACGGAAACAAATTCGGTTGATAATACCGCATGGAATTTTAGACTTTATAACAGTTTCAAAGTGAGCAACAAAGTAAACCTCACCGCATTTGGTTTTTACAGAGGTCGAAACTCAAATTTGCAGTTTAATGAAAAACCTATGTATTTTGTCAATATCGGTTCTCGAGTTAGTTTTGATGAAGGCAAAGGAAGCCTTAGTCTAAATTACAATGATATTTTTAACACCATGAAGTTTCGATTTGACGGCTCGAGTCCTTATGTACAAGAAGGTGAGTTTAACTGGGAAAGCAACACTATTTACCTAGGAGTCACATACCGGTTTGGGAGTACAAAATACAATGCAAAGTCTCGTAAAAAAAGAGAGGATAATGAAAAAACTGGAGGCGGATTTATGTAATTCTAAACTACCATTTAATAATCACACTTCCCCAAGTAAAACCACTTCCAAAAGCCGCTAAAACAACCGTATCACCTTCTTTAATATTTCCTTGTTGATGGGCTTCAGATAAAGCAATTGGAATGGAAGCTGCGGTAGTATTACCGTATTTTTGAATGTTATTATAAACTTGATCGTCCGACAGTCCAAACCGTTTTTGAATGAATTGAGAGATGCGTAAGTTTGCTTGGTGTGGAATTAACATATCAATATCAGACACATCTAAATTGTTTTTTTGCAATCCTTCATTGATCACTTCACTAAAGCGTTTGACAGCATGTTTAAAAACAAATTGTCCGTTCATATAAGGACGGTAGCTAAAATCATTGGGGTCATTATCTTTAATAATATCTGTCACCCAACGCGTTCCCATGCCTGGTGCCTCCGTTGCAAGTTCGAGGGCATGTTTTCCTTCAGAATGTATATGTGTGGATAGAATCCCTTTTGATAAATCTTCTTCACGAGTCAATATTGCGGCACCAGCACCATCTCCAAATATAACCGAAATGCTACGACCACGAGTCGATTTATCAATCCCATGCGACTGGAGTTCACTTCCAATTACAAGAATATTTTTGTACATCCCAGTTTTTATAAATTGATCCGCCACAGAAATCGAATACACAAATCCTGAGCATTGAGCTCTAATATCCAAAGCAGCCACCGTATTAATTTCTAAAGCTTCCTGAATTTGCACTCCTGGACCAGGAAAGTAATAATCTGGACTTAGAGTAGCAAAAACGATAAGATCAATGTCTTCTTTTTCAATTCCAGAATTTGAAATCGCCTTTTTGGCAGCTTCCAAACCCATTGTAAAAGTCGATTGACCATCACCAGCTAGTGCCCAACGACGCTCTTTAATTCCCGTACGTTCTTGAATCCATTCGTCGGAAGTGTCCATAATCTTAGACAAATCGTCATTAGTAACAATATTTTCTGGCACATAATGGCCTAAACCTATAATTTTTGAGTTGTACATAGTATAAGATAACGTAAATGGTGTAACAAATATAAACTAAAATGTCAGTTTGTCACTTTTTAATATTTGGTATTTTTTTTGACTATAGATTTTCATATAACTTAAAACAAACATAATTATGTCAAAAGGAACTATTAATGTCTCGGTAGAAAATATTTTTCCACTGATTAAAAAATTCCTCTATAGCGATCACGAAATATTTTTACGTGAATTAGTGAGTAATGCCACAGATGCCACTCTAAAACTAAAACACTTAACCAACATTGGCGAAGTGAGTGTAGAGTACGGAACCCCTAAAATCGAAATTAAAATCGATAAAGAAGGAAAAAAACTTCATATTATTGATCAAGGATTAGGGATGACTTCAGATGAAGTTCAGAAATACATTAACGAAGTTGCTTTTTCTGGTGCTGAAGAATTTTTAGACAAATATAAAGACAAGGTTGATGATGCTGGAATTATCGGTCATTTTGGATTGGGATTCTACTCTGCCTTTATGGTCGCTGAAAAAGTGGAAATTATCACCAAGTCTTATAAAGATGAACCTGCTGCACATTGGACATGTGATGGCAGTCCACAATACACACTTGAAGCTTCTGATAAAACAGAAAGAGGCACAGAAATTATTTTACATATTGCTGAAGACTCTACCGAATTCCTTGAAGAAAGTCGTATTACTTCTCTTTTAAATAAATACAACAAGTTCATGCCAATTCCAATCAAATTTGGAACCAAAGAAGAAAATGATCCTTCGCATGAACCAAAAACAACCAAAGACAAAGACGGTAAAGAAACAACTGAACCTCAGCGTAAGATTACGGTTGATAATATTATTAACAATCCAACGCCTGCCTGGACAAAACAGCCTACTGAATTAGAAGAGGCCGACTATAAAGGATTTTACCGTGAACTGTATCCAATGCAGTTTGAAGACCCTTTATTTAACATTCATTTAAATGTCGATTATCCTTTCAACTTAACAGGTATTTTATACTTCCCAAAATTAGGCAATGATATAAATATACAAAAGGATAAAATCCAATTGTATCAAAACCAAGTGTTTGTAACAGATAATGTTGAAGGTATTGTTCCTGAGTTTTTGACAATGTTGAGAGGAGTCATAGATTCTCCAGATATCCCTTTAAATGTTTCTCGTTCATACCTTCAAGCAGATGGAGCAGTTAAAAAAATATCCTCTTACATTACTAAAAAAGTAGCCGATAAAATGAAATCTCTATTCAACTCTAATAGAGCTGATTTTGAAGCGAAATGGAATGACATCAAAATTGTAATAGAATACGGAATGCTCTCCGAAGATAAATTCTTTGAAAAATCAAACGCGTTTGCACTCTATCCTTCAGTTGATGGGACTTATTACACCTATGATGAGCTTTACAATAAAATCAAAGCGAATCAAACAGACAAGGACGATAAGCTAGTCATTTTGTATGCGTCTGATAAAGAGGCACAGCACAGTTATATTGAAGCTGCAAAAACAAAAGGCTATGAAGTATTGCTATTAGACTCTCCTATTGTATCTCATTTAATTCAGAAATTAGAAAGTGAAAAAGAAAACACATCGTTTGTACGTGTTGATGCTGACCACGTTGATAATTTGATTAAAAAGGAGGACACCACAATTTCAAAACTGAGCGATGAAGACAAAACAACCCTTGAAACTATTTTGAAAGAAGTTGTTCCTTCAGAAAAATTTATGGTTCAATTAGAAGCAATGGACAGTAGTTCAGCACCTTTTATGATTACGCAACCAGAGTTTATGCGTCGAATGAAAGAAATGCAACAAACCGGTGGCGGTGGCGGTATGTTTGGAATGGGGAATATGCCTGAGATGCACAACCTTATTGTAAACACCAACTCCGAATTGGTAAGTCAAATATTAAACACTAAAACAAAGAAAAAACAAGAACGTTTAATCTCGCAAAGCTTGGATTTGGCACAATTGTCTCAAGGACTTCTCAAAGGAGAAGCGTTGACCAATTTTATCAACCGTAGCTATGATATGATAAAATAAATCTCTTTATAATATTTTTGTAAAAAGAGGTCGTCTAAAAAGTAGAATTTCTGTCATTCTGAACCCATATCAGAATCTCAATTCACTGAAATTCATTTTGTTTTAGAATCTGAAGTAAATTTAGATTGACAAAGCAAATCCTTTTAGAGGACCTCTTTTTTTGCTTTAAACTCAAAAAATAATGAAATTTAGGCTCTGAAATAAAAACTTAGATTAATTTTAGAGCAAACTATGAGCATGTCATTATTTGATACATCCAAAATTATAAAACTTCCGCTTCAAGACGCTACAATTGAATACCATCCGCAGTTTTTTAGTTTTGAGGAAGCAAATACTCTATTTGACGAGTTGTATCAAAACACCCCGTGGATCGAAGAAGACATCAGAGTTTATGGGAAAATTTATAAGCAACCGCGTTTGACTGCTTTTTTTGCTAACAACCAAAAGAAGTATGGATATTCCAATATTTCAATGACCCCTCACCCCTTTTCTCCGCTTTTAAACGCTATAAAAACAAAAATTGAAATGGCGTGTGAAACACAATTCTCATCCTGTTTATTAAATTTATACCGCGATGGTCAAGACAGCAATGGTTGGCATGCAGATGATGAAAAAGAGCTTGGACTAAATCCCGTAATCGCTTCTTTGAGTTTGGGTGCCGAACGGTTTTTTCATTTGAAGCATAAAAAAATAAAAACATTAAAACATAAACTAAATTTACAAAATGGTAGTTTATTGCTTATGAAAGATGCAACACAACACCACTGGTTGCACCAAATACCAAAAACTAAAAAACCCATTGGTAAACGCATTAACTTAACTTTTAGACTCCTTAAATGACACCTATAAACAAACAAATTCTCTCTTTAATTTGCCTTTTAATAGGCATGACAATTTTTACTGAAGCTCAAAATTTTTCTTCTACTGAAATTACTATCAATCGCTATGTTGATGGCACTCTGTTAATTCCGGAGTCCATAGAAAATCCACCGCTAGTGATTCTAATTGCGGGCTCAGGCCCTACCGATCGGGATGGGAATCAGTCTTTTATGAAAAATGACATGTTAAAGAAATTAGCTGAAGAACTCACTAAAAATGGGGTCGCAACTTTCAGATACGACAAACGCGTTGTAAAACAACTCAAAACAAGAACTTTTGATAAAAACATCCGTTTTGATGATTTTGTAAACGATGCTAAATCTGTGGTCACCCATTTCAAACCCTCCTATTCCTCAATTATAATTGCAGGACACAGTCAAGGGAGTTTAGTGGGACTTTTAGCCGCCGAAGCAGAAGTGGATGGTTTTATTTCCTTAGCAGGTGCTGGAAATCCTATTGATCAAGTTATTTTAGAACAAATTACCAAAACAGCCCCGTTTTTTACCGAAGACAGCAAGCGTGTGTTGGAGATCTTAAAAAGTGGAAAAACCACTACGGAATTCCCTCCCGCCTTGGCATCCATATTTAATTTAGATATTCAACCCTTTATGAGTAACTGGATGCAGTACAACCCACAAGAACTTATTGAAAATTTAGAAATCCCTGTACTCATCATTAACGGCACAAAAGATTTACAAGTAAGTACAAAAGAAGCACAGCTCTTAAAAGAGCGCAAAGCAGATGCAGAACTCGTCATTATAGAAAACATGAATCACCTGTTATTTGAAATTAATGGTGATGATTTGGTTAACACAAAATCATACAATGAATTGCAACATCCGATTGTACCCGAAGTCATTACAAGCATTGTTCGGTTTATTAAAAAATATAAAAGCACCATTGAAGAATGATGCTTTTAACTAACTAACCAACCAAAATATTACTAACAAAATAATATATTTACTTAGATTTCAACTTCCATGCCAAAAATGTGTATCGATTATTATTTAACTTAACTTTCACATAACGGATTGGGTATGCTCTAAATTTTAACAACTCGCTAGAATCAAAATATTAAGACAGATGAAAAAAGCATCATTTTAAAAAATGATGCTTTTAATCACTAACCAACCAAAATATATTACTTAAGATTACGTAATACATTTCATATATATCCAAAATCCGTGCCAAAAGTTATTTTATATATATTTGAATCACAGAAACTAAAAAATTATGATTGATACCACGCCATTATTCACAGACGACACCATTGTTTTTGGACTCCTCATGTCGGCTATTGCTCTGATCTTTTACACAGAATCCCGTCCAACAGGCTTTTGGTACAAATTTTATAAAATTGTTCCAGGACTGTTTATGGCCTATATGATTCCAGCTTTATTTACAACGTTGGGTTGGATTGCTCCAGAATGGGAAACCCTCACCCCTAGTGGCGAACTAACCCAACACAGCAGTAGCTTGTATTATGTAGCCAGTCGTTTTCTATTGCCGGCAGCTTTGGTTTTGATGACCCTAAGCATTGACTTAAAAGGAGTTGTCAACCTAGGGTGGAAAGCATTAATTATGTTTTTCACAGGAACCTTAGGCATTGTCATTGGAGGGCCTATTGCCATTTTATTGATTTCTTTAGTATCTCCAGAAACCGTGGGAGGCGTTGGACCCGATGCTGTTTGGAGAGGACTTTCGACCTTGGCCGGAAGCTGGATTGGTGGTGGTGCCAACCAAACTGCCATGCTTGAAATTTATGGATACAATCAAAAACTATATGGAGGCATGGTGTTTGTGGACATTGTAGTGGCTAATATTTGGATGGCACTCCTGCTAATTGGAATTGGGAAATCAGACCGCATCAACAATTGGTTAAGAGCCGATACCAGCGCTATCGAAACACTAAAAGACAAAGTATCAACCTTTACAGAAAGTGTCAAACGCACCCCAACACTCGCCGATATTATGATCATGATTGGAATTGCTTTTGGAGCCGTTAGTATTGCGCATTTAGCCTCTGGTTATCTCGCACCATTTTTTAGTGAATTTGTAGCGTCCATTGAATCTGAAACCTCTAGAAACATCTTTACCTTTTTAGGATCTTCTTTCTTTTGGATGATTAGTATTGCAACACTCATCGCTGTGGGACTTTCCTTTACAAAAGCTAAAAATTATGAAGGAGCAGGTGCTAGTAAATTTGGAAGTGTGTTTATATACATCTTAGTGGCAAGTATCGGAATGAAAATGGATTTAACCCTCATTTTTGACAACACAGGATTAATTGCAATTGGAGTGGTTTGGATGAGCATTCATGCCTTGTTATTAATTTTGGTGGCTAAATTGATTCGAGCCCCCTATTTCTTTTTGGCTGTTGGCAGTCAAGCCAATGTAGGAGGTGCCGCTTCTGCCCCTATTGTGGCTTCTGCTTTTCACCCCTCTTTAGCAAGTGTTGGAGTCATTTTAGCCGTCTTTGGATATGCCATTGGAACAATTGCTGCCATTGCCTGTACAATCCTGATGGAATTAGCAGCTACAACTGCTTAGAAATAATTATATTTGAGTCTAAAAATCAATCATGACCAACCGCTTATCCCTTTTCCTTGCAATTCTAATCATGTCTTGCACACAACCCTCTAAAAACACCACTGTTAGTGGGAATATAAAAGGCCTTCAAAAAGGAACGCTTTACCTTCAGCATGTGAAAGACGAGGGCTTTACAACCTTAGATTCTTTGGAAATGACAAGCACAACCGATTTTCAATTGGGTTGTGATTTAGACGAAGCGGAGGTTCTATTTTTAAGTTTATCCAAAGAACTCGATGCCGAACGCATCTCATTTTTTGCAGATCAAGGCCACACAACAATAAACACAACTTTAAAGCGGTTCAAGTATGACGCTCAAATAGAAGGAAGTGATCAACAAAAACTACTGGAATCCTATTATAAAAACATTGAACGTTTTAAGAATCAAAAACTCGAACTGATTGAAGCTCAATTAAACGCTCAAAAAGATGGCAACTTAGAACGCAGCGATTCACTTCAAGTTAAAATAAATAAAATAGTACAACGCAGTTATTTGTATAGCATCAATTTTGCGCTTAATAACAAAGACAGTGAAGTCGCACCTTTTGTAGCGGTGTCTGAAATTTATGATGCCAATGTGAAATACTTGGATACTATAAACAAGGTATTGCCTCCAAAAATTGCCAATTCCAAGTATGGAATTATTCTGGAGGAATATATTAAAACTATAAAGTCTGAGTAATTTAGAGCTTGTTAATCTTTTCGATTAAAGCCGTTCCTTTTGCTTCTAGATCTTTAGCGATTCCTTTGAAATGTGCTTTTTGGTTTTCAACCCCTTTGGCGTTTACCTTCGCAATTAATTCATCAAAAGCCAAAATAGCCTCGTCAATTATCGCTTCACTTTTCTTAGTGTCTTTATCGGTATTGGCATATTCCCAAATATATACTGCTTCAATGATATCTCCTAATACATAATTGATATCCTTCTTTAAATTTCTAACGTTAGCCATTATTTTAATTTTTGTTTTTGCAAAACTACGTAATTTTAAACATAAACTTCTAAAAGTTTTGCATGATTTGCAGAAATAGAAAACCGTTTGATACAAGCGGGAATCAAAACCGTCTCTCCCATTGAAATTTCAGTTTGGTTTCCATCCACTTCTATTTGCGCTTTTCCTTCGACACACATATAAATCATAAAAGAATCGTGCGTATTTTCTTTTAAAATAGTGTCATTTACTTTGAAAACATTGGTTGTAAAATACGGACAACTGACCAGTTCTGTTGGGCTATCAGAATCCTTCGTATAGTTCACTCTAAAATTATCGGGCATATCAAAGTCAAATGCTTCTAGTGCGATGTCATTATGTAGCTCGCGTTCATTCCCTTCTGAATCCACACGATCCCAATCATACACACGGTAAGTGATATCACTGGTTTGCTGGATTTCGGCTAACAGCACTCCTGCTCCAATGGCATGAATTCTTCCCACTTCAATAAAATAGGCATCCCCTGCTTTAACGGTATCAAAATTTAAAATGCTTTGCAGTGTTTTATCTTCTAAATGTTTTAGATACAACTCTTGAGTCATCTCTTGATTAAATCCAACGATAAGGTTGGATTCTGGATCGGCTTGAACCACATACCACATTTCGGTTTTTCCAAAACTGTTGTGGCGTGCTTTGGCGAGCTGATCGTTGGGATGCAGCTGTACCGACAAATCTTCTTTGGCATCGATAAACTTAATGAGCAACGGAAATTTGGTCCCAAACTGCCGAAAGTTCTTTTCTCCTAACAAGTCAGAGGTATGGGTTTCTAAAAGATAGTTTAGGGAGCTGCCTTGTAAGGCCCCATTAGCGACTACGGACGTATCGCCTTCCACGTCGCTAATTTCCCAGCTTTCGCCAGCATTTTTGGAGGTGGTAGGTTTGTGTAAAATCTGATGTAATTTCTGACCGCCCCAAATTTTATCTTTGAGGATGGGTTGAAATTTCAACGGATAAAGAGCGTCCATAAGAGTTACGTTCCAGAATAAGTTACAAAATTACGAGCTGTTTCATAGAGAGTTACTTCCAAATCTAAATCTGCGTCTAGTACCTTTTTTAATTTATCGTAAATAACCACCACAATGTTTTCAGCCGTGGGATTTAAGTCTTTAAATTCAGGCACGTCTAAGTTTAAATTTTTATGATCAAACGCATCTTCCACTTCCGATTTGATAAAATCTTTCAGAATTTTAACGTCCATGACAAAACCTGTTTCAGGATCAATTTCTCCGGTCACACTCACGGTGAGGTCATAGTTATGCCCGTGGTAATTGGGGTTGTTACATTTCCCAAAAATGGCATCGTTTTTTTCAAAACTCCAATCGGGACGGTACAGCCTGTGGGCGGAATTAAAATGTGCTTTTCTACTGACGGTGACTCTCATGGGTAGTGTTTATATGTTCGTAAAATTTTTCAAATATGATTTTAAACCATTCGGTGTATAGGGCAGGTTGGCGCTTGATATCGGCTTTGACCGCTTCTAAAGGCATCCATTTCCAAGCTTCCACCTCATCGGGGTTGATCACGGGGTCTGCTTCGTAATGGCCCACCATTATATGGTCCAATTCGTGTTCGGTAAGTCCATTGTCAAAAGGGGCTTTATAAATAAACCAGGTCGTTTCTTTGAGTGGGGTTACAAAGCCCATTTCTTCTTGTAAACGCCGACTGCCAGCCTCTAAATTGGATTCGCCCACACGTTGGTGCGAACAACAGGTATTGGTCCACAACAAAGGCGAATGGTATTTGTGAGCCGCCCGTTGTTGTAACATCAATTCATTCTTGGAATTGAATATAAACACTGAAAAGGCACGGTGTAACACCGCCTTTTCATGCGCCTCCATTTTGGGCATGGTGCCAATTTGTTGGTCTTGCTCATTCACAAGAATGACCTGTTCTTCTATCATATTACAAACATATCAACTAAATAGTTAAGTTTTATTAATTTCTTGCTAAAAAAAACAGATTTGAAAACAACTCCAAAACCACTGCTACAAAAAAAAAGACGATTTTATTGAATTTTACTATAGTCTTGTTTAATATTTTTTGTCATAACATAAACACTGTCAATTATTTACAAAAATAAATGGACAATTTGTTTTTATTACTAAAAAATAAGTTTATGTTTAACCTTTGATTATGACCCCAAGTCTAATTCTTCAAAAACGAGTTTAACCGAAGTTTTAGATTTTAGTTTTATTGAATGCCGTATTGGAAGGATTCCGATAGAAAGTTTCATATCCCACACAATTAAGAATTGTAAGGCAGTTAGGGTGAATTTACTTTCGAAATAATTAATTAAATTATAAAAACACCACAAACCTACTTAAAATTATGGAATTGAAAACAAAGATTGATGCATTGTCGTCAAAATACGAATCACTCAAAAATCGTATAAACACAGAAGAAGCCACAAAAACAGCTTTTGTATTACCGTTTATTAATGCACTTGGATATGACATTTTTAATCCTATAGAAGTTGTGCCAGAATTTACAGCAGATGTAGGGTTAAAAAAAGGTGAGAAAGTCGATTATGCAGTTATGCACAAAGGAGAACCTGCTATTATATTTGAATGTAAACATTGGACTGAAGATTTAAGTAATCATATAGGTCAGCTTTTTAGATATTTTTCTGTTGCAAAAGCAAAGTTTGGTGTTTTAACAAATGGTCATGAATACCGATTTTATACCGATTTGGTGTCTAAAAATGTAATGGATCAAAAACCGTTTCTATCATTTGATATTCAAAACATAATGGATAGCACTCTAAATGAAGTTTCTAAATTTCATAAATCCAACTTTGATGAGGATGTAATTTCAACAAATGCCACTTCTCTAAAATATATTAATGAAATAAAAAAGATATTCAAATCTGAATTATCTGAACCTAGTCCTGAATTCGCTAAGTTTTTTGCTTCTAAAATTGTATCTGGAACAATGAGAGCAAAAGTCGTCACAACTTTTAGCAAACTCATCCCCACTGCTTTAAAGCAAATAATGAATGAAGAAGTAAATGAACGACTTCAAAAAGCGATAACTAAAGAATCTGAAAAAATTGAACCGACAGAAACTGTTGAAGAAAGTAAGATTGTAACTACAAAAGAGGAGCTTGAATCTTTCGAGATTATCAAAGCTATTTTACGAAAAGATATTGGAATTGAAAAAATACATCATAGAGATACACAGAGCTATTTTGGTGTTCTTTATGACAACAATAATAGAAAACCTATTTGTAGATTGTTTTTAGATGGCAGGATAAAAAAAATTGAATTATTTGACCAGAACAAAACTTCTAGAAAAACTGAAATCAACACAATTGATAATATATATGATTTTTCAGAAGATTTATTGACAGTTGCAAATTACTACAAAAATGAAGATTTAAAATAACCCCTAAAACCTTACTTATTATGAAAAATCTATTAAAAATTACTTTTGCATTATTTTTATTTCTACTGTGTACTGATTGTAGCAATAGTGAAGAAACAAATCAAAAAGATATTTCTAAACTCACAGATGAAGAAGTATTTGCTTTAAAAACTTTTGAAATTTATGAGGAATTGTCAACCAAAGATATTCCAATAGAAGATATTAAATATCGCGTCTTTAAAGATTCAAATGGTTTTCTAACTGCAAAATTTGAATTAACAGGGCAAACAAAAAAAGAGTTGCAAATGGGTTCTTTTGTTAAAATACAATCTCGTGATGGTAATGAAGGAACAACTTGTGATTCGAAGTGGTCGTGTGGTAAAGCAATATATAATTGCCTAGAAAACGATCAAGATGCGCTGATTTCTGAAGGAGAATGTGCAGGGGTTCAATACTGTGTTACATGTCAGGATCCTCAGTAAAACAACTCCACTCCCAAACCTCTCTGATGTCGCGGCACAAAAAAATATAAGATTGCTCAAAGTTGGGAGATCTTGCGAACTACACCCCCATTTAATCAATCATTTCCAAAAACACCTGTTCCGAAATAATAGGCACTTTGAGGCTTTCGGCTTTTGTGCGTTTGCTAGGCCCCATATTGGCACCGGCTACCACATAAGAAGTTTTTGCTGAAATGGAACTCACCACCTTTCCACCGTTGGAATCAATAAGGGCTTTCAGCTCATCTCTAGAAACAGTTTCAAACACTCCAGACACCACAAAACGCAGGCCTTCTAACTGTGTGGTTTGGTTGGAGAGAGCTTCTTCAGACAGTTGCAATTGGAGGCCGTATAAGATCAAACGAGACACCAGTTGAACATTGGCTTCGGTCCTAAAAAAGTCCACCACACTTTCGGCTATTTTAATTCCAATTTCATCTACTTGTTCCAAATCTTCCAAAGTAGCTTTGGACAAGGCTTCAATCGATTTGTAATGTTTGGCGAGTTTTTTGGCAACCGTTTCTCCCACATACCGAATGCCCAATCCAAACAAGACACGTTCAAAAGGCACATCTTTAGAGGCTTGAACCCCCTTGACCAAATTGTCTGCACTTTTTTCTGCCATGCGATCCAAATGGATGATTTGATCGGTCGTTAGTTCGTAGAGGTCGGCATAATCACGGATCAAGCCTTCATGGACCAACAAAGCCACGGTTTCGCCTCCCAAGCCTTCAATATCCAAGGCTTTCCGAGAAATATAATGTTGAATACGACCAATGATTTGAGGGGTACACCCCACATCATTCGGACAATAATGCTGTGCCTCTCCTTCTTTTCGAACAAGGGGTGACTCACATTCTGGACAGGACGAAATATAAACGGTTTGAACACTCTCTGCTGGACGACGGTCCAAATCGACCCCCATAATTTTAGGAATAATTTCGCCCCCTTTTTCCACATAGACCCAATCGCCAATGCGCACATCTAATTTTTCAATTTGATCCGCATTGTGAAGTGAAGCACGTTTGACAATCGTTCCTGCCAATTCCACAGCTTGTAGATTGGCAACAGGCGTAATCGCTCCGGTTCTTCCCACCTGATACGAAATGTGCTCGAGGCGGGTAGAAACCTGTTCCGCTTTGAATTTATACGCCATCGCCCAACGGGGAGCTTTGGCAGTATAGCCCAACTCCGCTTGTTGAAACAAACTGTTAACTTTAATAACCACACCATCGGTTTCATAAGGCAATTCATGGCGGTGAGTATCCCAATAATTCACAAATTCTAAAACCCCATCAATGGAGTCGGTAAGTTTCGCAATTGCAGGAACTTTAAAGCCCCAAGAACGGGCTTTTTCGAGGTTTTCAAATTGAGTTTGAATGCTGGTGTTTTCTCCCACAATACTGTATAACAAACACTCCAAAGGGCGTTTGGCAACCTCAGCACTGTCTTGTAATTTTAAACTTCCTGAAGCGGTATTTCGTGGGTTTTTATAGGGCTCCTCCCCTGCTGCAATCCGTTCGACATTCATGGCATTAAACCCTTCAAAAGGCAACACAATTTCACCACGAATTTCAAATTTTTCTGGATAGTCGCCACGGAGTTTTAAGGGCACCGATTTAATGGTTTTTATATTTGCAGTGACATTATCTCCTTGGGTGCCATCTCCTCGAGTCAAGGCTTGCACAAGCAATCCATTTTCGTAGGTTATGCTTATGGACGCACCATCGTATTTTAGCTCACAAGTGTATTGAATTGGACCATCAACCATTTTTCGCAAACGGGTTTCCCAATCCATTAAATCGTCTTTAGAATACGAATTATCTAAAGAGTACATACGTTGTGCATGCACCACAGTTTCAAAATTTTTAGTGACTTCTCCACCCACTCTAAGGGTTGGCGAACTGGCATCATAATATTGAGGATGGGCTGTTTCTAAGGCTTGGAGTTGTTTCAACTTGGTGTCAAACTCAAAGTCTGAAATAGAGGGTGCATCCAACACATAATAGTTGTAATTATGTTGGCTTAGCTCGTTCCGAAGTTGTAAAATCTGTTCTTTAATGTCCATCAAAAAAAATAATCGGTCTTAATATTTAGCAGTACTAAGATATGAAAATGAGCGCTATCTTGTAAGCTAATAACGGAGAACTTATCAGCAATTTAGTAAACAGAAAATCAACGTTTGGTGGCACACAGCATTCGTTGTTTACCAAAAATATCGGTCTTCAATTGGACAGTATCAAAATCATTCGAAGAAAAAAGTGCTTTTGTTTCAGTTCCTAAATACTCATTAATCTCAAAATAGAGCCGTCCGTGTTTTTTAAGCCCTTGTTGACTCAATTCTACGATGGCCCGGTAAAACACTAACGGATGGTCGTTTTCTACAAAGAGTGCCAAATGGGGTTCGTGTTCCAATACGTTGGGTGCCATGCGTTCTTTTTCGCTCTCACGAACATAAGGCGGGTTGGACACAATGATATCAAAGCTGAAATCTGTAGGCTTCCATTCCAAAACATTCGCTTCGATAGTGTTGAGTTCTACGGCATTTTGTTGTGCGTTGTAGTGTGCCATTTCCAAAGCTGCAGGACTGACATCCAACGCATAGACTTCAGCATTTGGCAACTGTTTTGCCAAACTTACAGCAATACAACCAGAGCCGGTTCCTATATCTAAAATTTTAAGCGGTTGCTCAGTATCTGCTTGATTCAAAATCCAGGCGACCAATTCTTCAGTTTCAGGGCGTGGAATCAAGACGTTGGAATCCACTTTAAATTCCAATCCAAAAAAGGAGGTCGTTCCCAAAATATATTGAATAGGCTCATAGGATAATAAACGTCCGATAATGGTTTCAAAATACTCGTATGTTTCAGGGCTAATGAGCGTATCGGAGTGAAGACTGACGTCCACACGTTTGTACTTTAAGTGCTGTTCGCATATTCGATAAAAAAAAGCGTTAATTTCTTCTTTAGGATAATAACCTAAGAGTCCATTTTGAAAAAAATTCTGAAGTGATTTTAACTGCATTATAACGATTTTAACATTCGAACATCACAAGAGTTATGACCCGTATTTCCCATAGAAGTGTTTATGTATTCAAATCCGTAGTGTTCATATAATTTTTGAGCGGTTTGAAGTTCTGGAAGTGTTTCTAAATAACACTGCGTATAGCCCATTGATTTGGCAGCTTCTAGACAACGTTCTAAAAGTGGTTTGCCATAACCTTTCCCTCGTATTTCTGGAGCTATATACATTTTTTGAAGTTCACAAATGGACGAGACTTCAGAGCTAAGGGCTTTAATTCCAGCACCCCCTTTCACTTGACCTTCTTCTTCGATTACAAAGTAAATAGCGTTTTTTTCTTGATAGGATTCAAACATTTGTGTCGTTTCTACATCTTCATAAACAGTCCCTGTTAAAGGAAGTTGAAGTTCTATAAATATGGATTTAATAACCGTTTCGATTTGTAAATTATCATTAAATTGAATTTCTCTAATACGCATTTGGTGGATACCAATTAATAAATCTTATTTTTGTTATTCGAAGATACATATAATACCCAAAAAATGATAAAAAAACTTACAATCCTTATCTTAATTTTCATGACAACGAGTTGTGCCATCAGGCAAAAACCTGAGTTTATAAAAATCGATAGGATTGAACTTGTGAATGCTAATTCCAGAACACTGACACTAAAAGCGGATGCACTTTTTAACAACCCAAACAGTGTCGGTGGTCGATTGAATACAGAAGGGGTTTCTGTATTTGTAAATGATATATTAATGGGCGTGGTCAGTGCAGAAGCTTTTAAAGTTCCTGCTAAAGATAATTTTAAGGTACCACTTCAAATTGAAGTGAACACCAAAGACCTTTTAAATAAAGACCCAAATGGATTATTAGGCGGACTCCTAAACAGTGTTCTAAATCGCAGTTTAAAAGTCACGTATGAAGGTATTATTCAATTTAAAGCGTTGAGTTTTTCCTATAATTACCCCATCAATAAAACAGAAACAATTAAAATAAAATTATAATCTCTCACGAACATTACATAGCACGTTGTATTGAAATTGCCAAAAAAGGCTTGGGTTCCACAGCACCTAACCCTATGGTAGGTTGTGTCATTGTAGTAGAAGATGAAATTATTGCAGAAGGTTACACAAGTCCTTACGGAAGTGCGCATGCAGAAGTGAATGCCATTAAGGCCGTAAAAGATGTGAGCCTACTCCCCAAAGCGACTTTATATGTAACTCTAGAACCTTGTGCACATTTTGGAAAAACACCACCTTGCAGCGATTTAATCCTTGCACATAAAATCCCCAAAGTGGTGATTGGTTGTGTGGACACAAATGAAAAAGTACATGGCAAAGGCATCGCAAAACTCAAAGCTGCCGGATGTGAAGTCATTGTAGGAGTTTTGGAAGACGCATGTAAAACGCATCACAAACGTTTTTTTACGTACCATGCCAAAAAGCGTCCTTATATTATACTGAAATGGGCAGAGAGCAACGATGGCTTTATTGCACCCTTATCAAAATCAGAAACCAAACCTGTTTGGATTAGCAATTCCTATTCAAGGCAAGTGGTGCACCAATGGCGGGCAGAAGAACAAGCAATCTTGGTTGGCGCAAATACAGTAGTTCAAGACAATCCGAGTTTAACAACCCGTGAGGTAGAAGGATCCAACCCAACCCGTATTGTTATTGACCTAAAAAATTCATTGGAAGAAACTTATCAAGTTTTTAATTCGGAGGCAAAAACCATCCGATTGACAGCTGATACGATTGATTTACAAAAACCTCTGGCATCTGAAGTTTGTAAGGTTTTACATTCACACCAAATAAATTCAGTAATCGTTGAAGGCGGGCAAAAAACACTGCAAGCATTTATTGATGAGAACCTGTGGGATGAAGCACGTATCTTTTCAAGTGATCTTAACTTGGATAACGGCATACAAAAACCTCATATTAATGGAACTCTTAGTTCAGAGAGATCAATTGGTTCTGATTGCTTAAAAATTCTTTTAAATGATTAAGACAATTATATTTGATTTTGGGGATGTATTCATCAATTTAGATAAAACAGCTGTTGAACGCGAATTATACAAGCTTGGTGTGACCACTATTACAGATGACATGCTTCAAACTGCAGAGCTTTATGAAAAAGGATTCATAAGTACCAACGATTTTGTAGCCGCATTTAGGGCTAAATATCCCGCTATTTCGGCAACACAATTTAAAAAAGCTTGGAATTCAATTATTTTAGAATTTCCCGAATATCGTTTAGAATTTTTAAAAAATATTTCTACAACTAAGAAGTACAAACTTATATTACTGAGCAATACCAACGCCCTTCATATCGAACAAGTCATTGAAAACATGTCTTTATATAGATACGAGCGTTTTAAAAGTTATTTTGATCAGTTTTATCTTTCGCATGAAATACAATTACGAAAACCTGACCCTTCCATTTATGAGTTTGTTTTAAAAGAAAATAAACTGGAAGCCTCTGCTTGTTTCTTCGTAGATGATACCAAAGAAAACACAAAGGCAGCAGCTCAACTTGGCATTCACACATGGAATAACGACCCAAAAAAAGAGGATATCATTACTCTATTTGACCAGCCTTTATTCACAAACCCCTAATGTCGTAATGACTTATAGAACCCTATTACATCCCTCTGAAGAAGTTCTTTACAAAGACAAAGGAAGTAAGTTTTATGGTTATGCATTCCCTATAAAAACCAACGAAGATTATAAGGAAATCATAGAAAAACTTAAACAAAAACATTCCAGTGCGGGGCATTTTTGTTTTGCATACCAGCTGGGTATCGATACCCCCTATTTCCGTACTTCAGACGATGGCGAACCTTCAAATAGTGCCGGTTTGCCAATTTATGGACAACTGCAATCATTTGATGTCACTAATATTCTTGTTGTAGTGGTGCGTTATTTTGGAGGCACAAAACTTGGAGTTGGAGGCTTGATCAGTGCTTATAAAGCCACAGCTAAATTAAGCTTGGAGGCCAGTAAATTAAAAACTTTGGACATTTTAATCCCTATCAAGCTAAGTTTTGAGTATAAAGATTTAAGTCAAGTAATGCGAATTATCAAAAAACACAAGCTGATTATAAAATCTCAGCGGCTTGAAATGGATTGTGAAGTGGTTATTTTAGTCAAAAAAAGTGTCAAAAAAAGCCTTGAAACTGCTATTGAGGCGTTTCATAAAATTAAAGTTGAAATTTTAAACGATTAAATTTGCAGTTTATCTAAAATATAGTTTGGACAACGCATCGGAAAATTAGATTTCTTGTTAACAAACACCAATTTTGTATGGGCTGTTGTAAGTAATTCTCCGCTAGAATTATGAATTTCATAATCAAATTCGATAGAAGCGCTTGGAAGCTTTACAAGCGTTGTAGAAACTGTTAAAATATCATCGTAACGTGCTGATTTTTTGTAGTTTATATTTAAAGAAACTACGGGCAACATCACGTCATTTGCCTCCATTTCTTTATAAGAAATTCCTAATGCTGTCAACCACTCCAAACGGCCAATCTCCAGATAATGAGCATAATTACCATGATAAACTACCCCCATTTGATCCGTTTCTCCGTATCTCACCTTAATTTTTGTTTGATGCTTATTCATCTATTAGAATTTGTATATTTGTAAAAATTAAACATGAGAAAAAAAAATTAAATAATCAATTGATTTTGATTTTTTTTTGTGAATATTTGTTCACATATTTGTAGTGCAAAATAACCAAAGTAACTGCCCCCTAAATTTTTGTCAATTAACCAAAAAACTAAATTAACTAACTAACAACATGAATAACACTGCGCAATCGGTCTGGGAAAACTGTCTAAATTTTATAAAAGACAACATTCAGCCGCAAGCCTATAAAACTTGGTTTGAACCCATTGTTGCTGTGAAACTCGACGATCATGCACTTAGTATTCAAGTTCCTAGCAAATTTTTCTATGAATGGCTAGAAGAACATTATGTTAAAATTTTAAAAGTAGCCCTTACCAAAGAACTCGGAGTGAACGCCAAATTAGTGTACATCATCAAAATGGAAAACACTTATGGTAACAACCAACCCTTTACAGAAAAAATTCCTAGTTCAAATCGGTCAGCAGTCTATTCACAACGTGTAGATATTCCACTTAAAAATATAAATCCTGAATTAAAAAATCCATTTGTAATTCCAGGAATCAGAAACGTTAAAATTGAATCGCAATTAAACCCAACCTATACCTTTGATAACTTTTTAGAAGGCGACTCAAACAGATTGGCACGAAATGCGAGTATCGCAGTGGCTAATAAGCCTGGAGGTACCTCATTTAACCCCTTACTTATATTTGGTGGGGTTGGACTCGGGAAAACTCATTTAGCACACGCTATTGGGGTTGATATTAAAGATAAATATCCAGAGAAAACAGTGTTGTACATCTCTGCTGAAAAATTTACGCAACAATATATTGAATCAGTAAAAAAGAACAATCGAAATGATTTTATTCATTTCTATCAAATTATAGATGTTTTAATTATTGATGATGTTCAATTCCTTTCTGGAAAATCAGGAACTCAAGATGTGTTCTTCCATATTTTTAACCATTTACATCAAAACGGAAAACAAGTTATTTTAACGAGTGATAAAGCTCCAGTGGATATGCAAGATATTGAGCAACGCTTGTTATCTCGATTCAAATGGGGATTATCCGCAGAACTTCAAAATCCAGATTTTGAAACACGTGTTTCTATTGTTAAGAATAAACTATACAGAGATGGTGTTGAAATGCCAGAAGAAATTATTGAATATTTAGCCAAACACATCACTTCAAATGTTCGTGAATTGGAAGGAGCTATCATTTCATTAATTGCACAATCATCATTTAATAAAAAAGAAATCACACTTTCTCTTGCAAAAGAAATCGTTGAAAAATTTGTAAAAAATACCAAAAGAGAAGTTTCCATCGACTACATTCAAAAAGTTGTCTCGGATTATTTCCAAATGGATGTGGATACACTTCAATCCAAAACACGAAAGCGTCATATTGTTCAAGCAAGACAATTGGCCATGTTTTTTGCAAAAAAATTCACCAAAGCTTCGTTAGCAAGTATTGGTTCTCAAATTGGGAAACGCGATCATGCTACGGTTCTACACGCCTGTAAAACAGTTAATAATCTCTCTACAACAGATAAGCAATTTAGAAAATACGTAGAAGACTTGACAAAGAAATTATCTATATAACGACTCTTTTTTATTAGGAACTCATGTTTACATACTCAAATTGTAGGGAGTATATCCGCTTAAAAAACAACTAATATTTCTATCACAATGACTGGAAAACTATACTTAATCCCCACTGGGCTTGGCGATAACGCTCCATTAGAAGTACTCCCTCTGTCCATCAAAAAAGTCATTGAAAACTTAGATACATACATTGTTGAAAACGAAAAAGCTGCACGTAAGTTTATAAAATCGATAAGTTCTGGAAAAGACCAATCGCGTTTGAACTTATTTAGTTTAAATAAATTTACAGATCCTTTAGAAATTCCTTCGTTTTTAGACACTTGTCTGGACGGTGGGGCTGTTGGATTACTTTCAGACGCGGGCTGTCCTGGAGTTGCAGACCCGGGAGCTGAAGTTGTGAAAATTGCCCATAAACAAAACATTCAAGTCGTTCCGTTGGTAGGACCCTCCTCTATTTTATTAGCAATGATGAGCTCTGGAATGAATGGTCAGAATTTTGCTTTTAATGGCTACTTACCAATTGACAAAGCGGAACGAAAATCTAAAATAAAACAACTCGAAAGACGCTCTTTTGAAGAAGAACAATCTCAGTTATTCATAGAAACCCCCTACAGAAATAATAGTATTTTGGAAGATTTGAGTGCGGTTCTAAATTCGGAAACTCGAATTTGTGTGGCTTGCGATTTAACACTCCCCACAGAATATATCAAGACACAAACAGCCAAAGAATGGAAATACTCAAAATTAGATTTCCACAAACGTCCCGCTATTTTTATTATTCAAAAAGATTAAGGATCTATAATTTTTGGTTTTTTTTGAGCTTTAACAAAAGATGTGTCAAAGCCCGAGAATTTATCCATATACGATAAAATGTCAGTCCCATATGCATCTTGCGAATCTAGTGCACCATAACTTCTTAAATAGCGTTTTACGTTTCCAGGGCCAGCAAGGTGAGCCGCCGCCAAAATCCCTGATTCCGTAACGAGAATACCGTCAATTTTTTTACCAACAAAACGTTTGATATCGCGTCGTAAAACCCATTTATTTCGTTTCGTATTTGCTAAAAATGCTTTTTCTTGTAATACAGGAGACTTTAAAAACAAATCAGGGTTTTTTATTCCTAACAGCTCTAATGTTGTCACACCAAACTGATATTTTCCCAAGTAACCAAGTGTGTTAACGGCTGCATAATTTCCTTGAGACTCTTTGAATGCGATCGCTTCTTTAAACGCAACATAAGTATTTCCTAAATACAAAACCCCTGAGTTACTATCTTTAGTGACTTGAGAAGGCATTTCTTGTGAAACATTATAATTGAGTAACTCCGAAGTAATGAATGTGTCTTTGTAATCAATCTGGGGTTGTATCAAAAATGAAATCAAAAGAAAAATAGCCATTAGCAAAGGCACTAAAAAATATAACAAATACTTTAATAATTTCATATCAGTCTTTATTCATAACTCTGAGGTAAAACTAAAACAGCATAAATACACGCTATTTTAGCACCCCTCGACGGTCCAAATACAATTGGTACTTCCTTGCATTTTGATTATGACCACGAAGTGTTTTAGCAAACAGGTGAAAACCTGGGTTCTGAGGGTCTGCTGCAAAATAAAAAAACGAATGCTTCTCATAGTTTAAAACAGCTTCTATTGCAGTGAGATCCGGCATCGCAATCAAACCTGGTGGCAACCCTTTGTATTTATAGGTATTGAAAGGGGAATTAATAGATTTATGCACATTTAAAACACGCTTGATAATGGTATTTTTATATTTTGGCAATTGATAGGCCGCATATCTGAGTGTTGGATCTGCTTGTAAAGGCCAATCATTATTTAAACGGTTGATATAAACCCCAGCGATTCGCGGTTGTTCGGAGGGCTCTTTGGACTCTTCATGAACAATCGCAGCGAGTACCATCACTTCATGAGGCATCAAACCAGCTGACTTCGCCTTTTCTAAACGACTCGCATTCCAAAACCGATTGTATTCTTTTAACATGCGGTTTCTAAAGGTCTTTGCTGAAGAATTCCAGAAAAACTCATAGCTATTTGGCAAATACATTCCCAGGGCATTTTCTTCTGTGAAATTATGAGACTTTAAAAATACTTTATCCGTAAAAGCGCTGATCAAGGCGGAGCTATCAGCCTCTATTTGACTCGAAATTCGAGCTGCTAAATCTGCTAGTGAATGTTGATTGTTAAAAGCTACTTTTATTGGTAAATTACGACTGCGAATTGAGTTAATAATATCATTATTAGTCATCCCTTTGGTAATCAAAAAACGACCTGCTTTGATATTGTTTACATACTTCTTTTGCTTTGCGAGTGTTTCAAATGTTTCTATATTTTTAAGAAGCGGTTCTAAATCGGCGCGAACCTCAGCAAAAGTAGCATCAGAACTCACAAAAAGATAAGCTTCTTTGGAATTAAAATTCGTATTTGGGACAAGCATCACTGAGTAGATGTAGTAAGAGAAAAAACCTGCTCCAATTAATCCCATTAATACGATAGCAATCGCTATTTTTTTAAGGTACATAATTTATAAATTGAAATAAATATTCATTTTTGTAGGATCCTTTATAGAAGCGCCACTTTTTTTTGAGCCCTACTTTTTCAAATCCAAGAGACTCAAACAAGCCAATACTAGCACTATTATCTTCTAAAACATTACTATACAATTGTTGGAGACCTAATTTATTAAAACTATAATTCATCAGCACAGTTAAGGCATCTTTTCCGTATCCATTTCCGCGATGAGGTTTTGTTATTACAATACTAACCCCTGCATGTTTGTTAAGAGAATCAAAATCAAAAAGATCAATAAAACCTAGAGGTTCGTTAGCTTTAGAAGTAATCACCAAGCGCAATTGTTTTAATGTTTCAAAATCATTTTGAGCCGTTTCTAAATATTTTTGCAATACATCCTTAGAAAAAGGTGTTTGAATTTGACTTAATTCCCACAAAGAAACGTCATTTTCTATGGTGTATAAAAATGTTAAATCTTCGAGGACTAGACCTCTTAAATTAATGTAATCTCCTTCTAATTCTACCATTCTAAATCTCCTTTAAAAACCTGCTTAGTAGGCCCACACAACCACACATCTGAATAGAAAGATGAAAGGGGTTCAAAACGAACTTGTAAAACCCCACCTTGGGTTTCTAAAGCAATCGATTTTGAGGTGGTTTGATTGGAATGATGCATCGCAATTGCTACTGCAGTAGCTCCTGTGCCACAAGAAAGAGTTTCTCCCTCTACCCCACGTTCGTAGGTGCGAATTGCAAAAGTATCGTCATTTATTTTTTCTGCAAAATTTACATTAACACCACTCCTATCAAAAGGGGCAGTATGTCGAATTCTAGACCCCTCCAAGTTCATGTCAATTCCCTGCAAATTAGACTGAAGCGCTACATAATGAGGAGAACCTGTATCTAGAAGATGGTAATTATCATTGGAAAAAACCTCTGAAACATCTTGCATTTTCAATTCAACAAAGGCCGCATCAATACGGGCTAAATGCGGTCCATCAATAGCTACAAATTCAGTGTTTTTTTCTATAATTCCTAAATAATTTGCGAAGGCAACTATACAACGTCCCCCATTTCCACACATGGTACTCTCGTTGCCATCAGCATTAAAATATACCATTCTAAAATCATAGCTTGAATCTGATTCTAACAAAATCAACCCATCAGCTCCAACCCCTGTACGGCGGTTACAAAGATGGGAAATCAACGCAGTATTGTGTTTATCAAACACATCCTTTCGATTATCGATCATTACAAAATCGTTTCCGGTTCCTTGGTATTTATAAAATAATTGCTTCATATATAAAACAAATATAAGAATATTAAACTGTAAATAGAGCTGTTAAAACGTCGTTAAAATTGAATTGTGAATTCAATAAAAAACTAATTTTATAGTTAGTGAATAAAACATAAATTAAAACACCATGAAAAAAATTCTCACATTAGTATGTGTTTCGGCTTTGGGTGGAGCGCTAACCCTCGGAGCTTACAAACAGTTTTTTGAAAATTCATTGAATCCTAAAGTTATTGAAAATCAAGCGACAGCCACTCTATTCCCCGTAAACTTAAACGCAAGTTCGGATGGGGGAACCAATGTAGATTTTACGACTGCCGCAGACAAAACCGTGCATTCAGTTGTTCATGTAAAAAACACAACGCTTAGTAAAAGCTACACCAGTTTTGAAGATTTATTTTTTGGAAGGTCTCAGCGTTACGAACAGATTGGGACTGGATCAGGCGTTATTATCTCTCCTGATGGTTATATCATTACAAACAATCATGTCATAGAAGGAGCACAATCCATTGAGATTACTACTAATGATAATAAAACATTTGATGCCGAAATCGTTGGAACCGATCCAAATACAGATATTGCGTTAATAAAAATAGATTCTGAGGATCCTTTAGACTATAGCACATTTGGAGATAGCAATAGCGCACGAATTGGAGAATGGGTTTTAGCCGTAGGCAATCCTTTCAACCTTACTTCAACGGTAACCGCGGGAATTATAAGTGCGAAATCCAGAGATTTATCGGGGCGAAACACACAATCATTTATACAAACAGATGCGGCTGTAAACCCTGGAAATTCTGGTGGTGCTTTGGTAAATATTAATGGAGAATTAATAGGAATCAATACCGCCATTTCATCCCAAACGGGCAACTATATCGGTTATTCGTTTGCAGTTCCTAGTAATATTGCCCGTAAGGTTGTGGAAGATATTATGGAGTTTGGAAATGTTCAAAATGGAATTTTAGGAGTAATTGGAGGAGAATTAAACAGTAAAAATGCTCAAGATTTTGGAGTCGATCAGACAGAAGGCTTTTATGTGACAGATGTACAAAAAGGAACAGGAGCCGATAGAGCTGGCATACAAAAAGGCGATATCATACAACAGATTGACGGAGTCACGATTTCTAAATTTTCAGATTTAAAAGGATTTCTAAACACCAAAAGTCCTGACGATGAAGTTGAAGTTAAAGTTCTCAGAGATGGCACTCTAGAATCTCTGAAAGTCACCTTAGAAAAACTAACAACAATTGATATCCCTATCCTTGGAAGACTTAAAGAAGTTCCTAAACAAGCCCTAGAAAGCCTAGATATTGACTATGGTTTACAACTTTCGGAACTCTCTGAAACTCATCGCGAAGACTGGGAATCTGATGGCATTTCGGAAGGAAGTTTTGTAACCCAAATCAACGATATAAAAATAAATTCTATCAATGACGCCCAGAGAGCCTTAGAAAAATACTCCAATAAAGTACTTCGAATTGCGCTTGTTAAAAACAATGGCGAAAAAGTTGTCTATCGTTTTAGGTAAAACATTAACAATCAAATCATTAAAATCCATTATTCAATTTTTGAATGGTGGATTTTTTTTATCAAAAAAAGTTACGAAAACGTTTGAAATATTTTATTTTTACCAAAACATTTTAAAACACAAATAAATGGCCTCAAAACCTACCTACGATTCCGAAATTGCATTTCAATCCGACCGCAGAAAAGCAGCGGTTGAACTTATTAAAATTATTAGCGACTTATGGTATGATTTCTCTATTGAATTGGTCTTATTTAGAAACCAATTAATGGATCGGAACGTCAGTGAGATTCTAAAACTTCATGAATATGTTGGTGAAATTATCAATAAACCCATTTCAATATTTGACTCAGTAGAAATGGCACATGGGGTCAAATTATTAAACCTCCCCGCCTCCAAATTAGACATCGGAAAATTAACCTTTGAATATCACAAAGAGGCTACAAACCACAGCATCTCTGCCTTTCTTTCCAAAAAACTAAAAGCAGCAAAACAACAACCAAAACTCAAACCTAAGGATGTGGTACTCTATGGATTTGGACGTATTGGGCGCTTAGTAGCACGCGAACTGATGGGTAATTCTGGAAACGGCAGTCAATTACGACTTCGAGCAATCGTAACCCGAGATAAAATAACTCCCACTCTACTAGAAAAAAGAGCCGCATTATTAAGAAGTGATTCAATACATGGGGATTTTCATGGAATTGTTCGTGTAGATACAAAATTACAAGCTTTGATTATCAATGGTATGACCGTTTATATTATATCCGCTGCGAAACCAGAAGACATTGATTACACATCCTATAATATAAACGAAGCTTTAATTATTGACAATACAGGAGCCTTTAGAGATCAAGAAGCTCTACAAAGACATTTATCCGCTAAAGGGGCAAAAAAAGTATTGTTAACCGCACCAGGAAAAGGCATTCCAAATATTGTGCATGGAGTAAACCATTTAGAATACGCTCCTGAAAGTGTCGATATTTTTTCTGCAGCTTCTTGTACAACCAATGCGATCACCCCTATTTTAAAAGTTATAGAAGACTCCTTAGGAGTGGTTCATGGTCATCTCGAAACAATTCATGCTTATACAAATGATCAGAATTTGGTTGACAATATGCATTCCAAATACAGAAGAGGACGCGCTGCAGCACTCAACATGGTCATCACTGAAACTGGAGCCGGAAAAGCAGTAAGTAAAGCCCTTCCTTCTTTGGAAAACAAACTCACTTCCAACGCCATTCGAGTGCCAGTTCCCAATGGAAGTTTAGCCATTCTAAATCTTGAGATTAAAAAGACAACAACCCTAAAAAAAATCAATACACTTATTAAAACCGCTGCACTGTCAGGAGTTTTGGTGGAACAAATCAAATATGAATTTAACGATGAACTTGTTTCTAGCGATATTGTTGGAAGTACCGCACCCGCAATTTATGACAGTAAAGCAACTATTGTAAGTCCAAATAAAAAAAATATCATCCTATATATATGGTATGATAATGAGTTTGGATACAGTCATCAAGTCATACGCTTGGCTAAATACATTGCCAAAGTTAGACGGTTCACTTACTATTAGAATTTTCAATTCGTTATCTTTGCGCTTTAAATTTAGCAGATGCGAATAGACATCATCACAGTTTTACCCGAATTATTGAAAAGTCCTTTTGAGGCCTCCATTTTAAAGCGTGCCATTGATGCAGGTCTGGTAAGTGTTCATTTTCATAATTTAAGGGACTACACTTCCAACAAACATAAATCCATTGACGATACTCAATTTGGAGGGGGTGCTGGTATGGTTATGATGGTAGAACCAATTGATAAATGTATTTCTAAACTAAAAGCGGAACGTGACTATGACGAGGTCATTTATATGACACCCGATGGAGAAACACTCAATCAAGGCATTGCCAACCAACTATCTATGAAAGGGAATTTAATAATGCTTTGCGGGCACTATAAAGGCGTTGACCAACGTGTACGGGATCAGTTTATAACCAAAGAAATTTCTATTGGAGATTATGTACTTTCTGGAGGAGAACTGGGAGCTGCCGTACTTTGCGATTCAATTATACGTCTCATTCCAGGAGTTTTAGGAAACGAAACTTCAGCACTTACCGATTCCTTTCAAGATGGATTATTAGCCCCTCCTATTTACACAAAACCAAGAGACTATAAAGGATGGAAAGTTCCAGAACTCTTAGTAAGTGGCGATTTTCCAAAAATAGAAAAATGGCGTGAAGAACAAGCGCTTGAACGAACCAAGAAGCGCCGACCTGATTTATTAAAAGACTAAAACACTATAATTTTTTTAAAAATTCCTGTGATAAAGTTTTTAAGTTTCACTTTTTACTTATATTTGCAGCCCATTTCGGGTTAACCTCTGGCGATCATCGTGGATGTTGTTTCGAATAAATATATAAAAATCATAAACATGGAATCCTTAATTAAATTTGTACAAGACGAATTTGTAACAAAAAAAGACTTTCCAGAATTTGCAGCTGGTGATACCATCACTGTTTATTACGAAATTAGAGAAGGCGAAAAAGTTCGAACACAGTTTTTCCGAGGTGTAGTTCTTCAAAGAAGAGGCTCAGGAAGCTCTGAAACATTTACAATCAGAAAAATGTCTGGCACAATTGGTGTTGAACGTATTTTCCCTGTAAACTTACCAGCCTTACAGAAAATTGAAGTCAACAAACGTGGTAAAGTAAGAAGAGCTCGTATCTTTTACTTTAGAGAACTTACTGGTAAAAAAGCTAGAATTAAAGAAAGAATACGTTAGTCAAACTTTCAATTCAAACACTCAAAAAAGCTCTATTTATTTAGAGCTTTTTTTTGTCTTATTTTCACTTAAAAATGACTCATAAATTTCAAAACTAATAATATTAAATTTATCGATGATTTTTAGAGTTAAATTGCTCTATAAAATCATAGCAATTTCATATATTTGCACGCTTTATTTCTTGTAAGGCAAGACGTATTTTTTTTAGAAGATAAACTAAACTTTATTTGCCCATTATGGCTAACATCATTTATACTATTACTGACGAAGCACCTGCACTTGCAACGCGGTCGTTTTTACCTATTGTTAAATCATTTGTCGAAAGTTCAGGCATTGAAATCGAAACAAAGGACATTTCGTTAGCAGCTCGAATCTTATCAACCTTTACAGAGTTTTTATCTGAAGACCAACAGGTCGAAGATGCCCTTGCCGAACTTGGAAAACTAGTAACCAAACCTGAAGCTAACATCATAAAACTTCCAAATATTAGTGCGTCGATCCCTCAGTTAAAAGCCGCTATTAGCGAATTACAATCCAAAGGATTTGCGATCCCAAACTATCCAGATACACCTCAAAATGAGGATGAAAAATTGATTAAATCTCGTTATGACAAAATCAAAGGAAGTGCGGTGAACCCCGTTTTAAGAGAAGGAAATTCAGACCGTCGGGCACCAAAAGCTGTGAAAAATTACGCGAAGAAAAACCCACACAGTATGGGGCCTTGGTCAGCAGAATCAAAAACACATGTTGCTACAATGTCTTCGGGCGATTTTGCTCATAATGAAAAATCAATCACAGTAGCCAAGGCTACAAACGTAAGCATAGTACATACAAATCATAACAACACAACCACCACCTTGAAATCAAATATTGCGCTTTTAGACGGCGAAATTATTGATGCAACTGTGATGAATGTAAAAGCATTAAAAAAGTTTTTAACTGCTGAAATTAAGGATGCTAAAGACAAAGATGTTTTGTTTTCACTTCACATGAAAGCAACCATGATGAAGGTCAGTGATCCAATTATATTTGGTCATGCAGTACGTCTATTTTTTGCGGATGTATTTGAAAAACATCAAGCAATTTTTGATGAAATTGGAGTAAATGCCAATAATGGGTATGGAAATATTTTAGAAAAAGTAGCAGGATTGACTCCCGAAAAACGGAAGGAAATTGAAGCTGATTTTTCAAATGCGATTAGTAATGGACCAGACTTAGCGATGGTCAACTCCGAAAAAGGTATTACCAATTTACATATTCCAAGTGATGTCATCATCGATGCTTCAATGCCAGCGATGATCCGAACCTCAGGTCAAATGTGGAATGCAAAAGGCAAGGCACAGGACACAAAGGCTGTTATTCCAGATAGTAGTTACGCAGGGATTTATACTGCAACAATCGATTTCTGTAAAGAAAATGGTGCATTTGATCCCACTACAATGGGAACGGTTCCAAATGTTGGACTTATGGCTCAAAAAGCAGAAGAATATGGATCTCATGACAAAACTTTTGAAATTCAATCTAGTGGACGTGTCGATGTCATTGATGCAGATGGGAGCGTGTTAATTTCGCATCCCGTAGAAACGGGGGATATCTGGCGCATGTGTCAGGTTAAAGATGCGCCTGTTCAGGACTGGGTAAAGTTGGCTGTTACACGAGCAAAAGCTTCTCAATTGCCAGCTATATTTTGGCTAGACGCTCAACGTGCTCATGATGCCGAACTTATCAAAAAAGTAAATACTTACCTTAAAGATCACGATACGAACGGACTGGATCTTAGAATTTTAGCTCCTATCGAAGCAACACATTATACACTTTCAAGATTGAAAAAAGGACTGGATACGATTTCAGTTTCTGGAAATGTTTTGAGAGATTATTTGACCGACTTATTTCCAATTCTTGAAGTTGGAACTAGTGCTAAAATGCTATCGATTGTACCCTTAATGAATGGAGGTGGTTTATTTGAAACAGGAGCCGGTGGCTCCGCACCAAAACATGTAGAACAATTCAAAAGTGAAAACCACTTACGTTGGGATTCTTTGGGGGAATTCTTGGCCTTAGCCGTCTCTTTAGAACATTTAAGTCAAGCCAGCTCGAACCCAAAAGCAGCAGTTCTTGGAGAAGCCTTAGACCTTGCTACGGAGAAATTTTTAGATGAAAAGAAATCTCCATCTAGACGAGTGAATGAGCTCGACAACAGAGGAAGTCATTTTTACCTTACCCTGTATTGGGCAGAAGCCTTGGCTGCACAAACTAAGGATGCAGATTTAAAAACAGAATTTACAGCTATTGCATCATCTCTTTTAGAAAATGAAAAAACAATTGTAGAGGAATTAATAACTATTCAAGGACAGCAAGTTGACACCGATGGCTATTACTTACCAAACGCAGAAAAAACAGATACTGCAATGCGTCCTAGTGCGACATTAAATCATATCATAGGATTATAGAATTCTATCAGAATATTTTGTTAAAAGCACCTCTAAGAGGTGCTTTTTAATTTAAATTTGTGTCTTAAAAAATTAATTAATGACGCGGCTTTTTTTTATTCTTTTTACAGGACTTACTTTGTTAGGATATTCACAAGAAAAATACACTCTTAGTGGAACTATTTTTGAAGCGGAAGGACAAGAAACCTTGATTGGTGCCAATATCCTTATTTTGGACCTTAATACAGGTACTATTTCTAACGAATATGGCTTCTATTCCATTACTCTAAACAAAGGAACCTATGAAATAACGGTAAGTACAATTGGCTACACAAGCTTAAAACAAACCATCGTACTAGATCGTAATATTTCTCAAAATTTTACGCTGACAGAATCCTTAGAAATCTTGGGCGAAGTCGTGATTAACACTGATATTGAACGTATTGATATCAAAACACCTCAAATGAGTGTCAATTCGTTAACTGCTTCAACAATTAAGCAAATTCCAGTGGTATTTGGCGAAGCCGATGTCATTAAGGCAATTACACTCTTACCAGGAGTTTCTAGTGGTGGCGAAGGTGCTGCAGGTTTCAATGTACGTGGAGGTGCTGTCGATCAAAATTTAATTTTACTCGATGAAGCAACAATTTTTAACTCCTCACATTTATTCGGTTTATTTTCTGTTTTTAATCCAGATGCGATTAAAAATTTAAAATTATATAAAGGAGGTATTCCTGCCAAGTACGGAGGACGTGTCGCCTCAGTTTTGGACATCTATCAAAAAGAAGGAAATAAAAATAAATTCCAAGCCAACGGAGGAGTTGGTATTGTTGCCAGTCGTTTGCTTCTTGAAGGCCCAATAAAAAAAGGAACAGGTTCATTTTTATTTGGTGGACGCGCTACCTATGCACATTTACTTTTACCATTGTTTGACGTTGATAATATTGCATATTTCTACGATTTAAACACCAAAATAAGCTATAAGTTAAACCAAAAAAACAACATCTATCTCTCTGGCTATTTTGGAAGAGATGTCTTTAGTATTTCAAACAGTTTTGAAAATACCTATGGCAATACCGTTGTAAATTTCCGATGGAATCACTTATTTTCAGACCAATTATTTTCTAATTTATCACTCATCTATTCAGACTATTACTATGGATTGGATTTGAATTTTGTAGGGTTCGAATGGAATTCAGGGATTCAGAATATGAACATCAAATACGATTTTAAACAATACATCAACGATCGTTATAAACTTGAGTATGGGATTCACAGTACCTACTACCGCTTTAATCCTGGGGTTATTAGTCCCAATGGTCCAGATTCTGGAATTAACAGAGAAGCTCTTACAAATAAATTTGCTTTTGAAAATGCTTTTTACATTGATGTTAACCAGCAACTGACAGAGCGCTTGGCTCTGAGTTATGGTGCGCGTTTGAGCTCATTTTTACGACTGGGACAAGATGAACTAAATGTATATGAAAATGATAAAGCCGTTGAATATAATTCCGATTTACAAATTTATGAAAAGATAGATCCTATTGGAACTGAAAGTAGCAGTCAAGGAAAAGTGATAAAATCATTCCTAAATTTTGAACCTCGTTTGGCGCTCTCCTACCAACTAAATGAAGATACATCCCTTAAAGCAAGCTACAACCGAATGACGCAGTATTTACACTTATTATCCAATACCAGTTCTCCAGCTCCATTGGATGTGTGGACTCCGAGTGGAAAATTTATCCAACCTCAAATCCTAGATCAATTGGCTGTCGGATATTTTAAAAATTATGAAGCCTATTCTTTAGAAGTGGAAAGTTTCTATAAAACCATCAAAAACCGTATTGATTATATTGATGGTGCTAACTTAATTGCCAACAACGCCATTGAACAAGTATTGCTTAATGGCCGTTCAAGAGCATATGGATTAGAATTGTTGGTTCGTAAAAATAAAGGACGTTTTAAAGGATGGTTTGCTTATACCCTCTCAAAATCCGAACAACAAACAGAAGGACTGAGCGCTTCTGACCCAGGTATTAATAATGGGAACTGGTACAACACGCCCTATGACAAAACACACGATATATCCATCACATCTACCTATGATTTGACTGAAAAATGGAAATTGAGTGCCAATTTTTTATTTCAAACAGGGCAGCCAACAACCTATCCTAATGGGCAATACAACTACAATGGCTTGGTAATTCCAACATTTGAAGCTCGAAACTCAAGCCGTTTAGATGCTTACCATCGTTTTGATATTTCTGGAACTTACACACCTAAACCAAACAAACAAAAAGGATGGCAAAGCGAATGGGTTTTCAGTATTTATAACCTATATAACCGTAAAAACACTCAATCGTTAAACTTTAGAGAGAATGAAGTGACAGGGCAAAATGAGGCCGTCAAATTATCGCTTTTTGGTGTCGTAGGTGCCCTTTCTTATAACTTTAAATTTTAGAGCTATGAAACACATGAAACAACTCATAATGGTAATTATCCTTGGATTCCTTAGCAGTGCATGCGAAGAAGTTATCCAACTCGATTTACCAACCGAAACGCCTCGACTTGCCATTGACGCCTCGCTTCAAATGACACCCAATGAATCTTTGCCACAAGTGGTAAAACTTAGTTTATCAGGCAGTTTTTATCAAGAACAAAATCCTGTTGTATCCGATGCTATCGTACAATTGATAGATCTTACAAATAACCAAACACTCGACTTTGTGTATGACGCGGCATTAGAAAATTTTAAAGCAGATTTTACTCCAAGTTTCGATACTAACTATAAATTACGCGTCGTATATCATAATGAAACATATGAGTCAACAATAGAACAGTTGATGCACTCTGTACCTATTGACAACTTAGAACAAGGAAACAACACCCTTTTTGAAGGCGATGAAAAAGAAGTGATAATCTCCTATACAGACAATGCTGAGCGAGATGATTTTTATTTATTTGACTTTGGTTACCAATTGTATTTAGCAACCGAAGACGAATTTTACCAAGGGAATTTGTTCACTTTTTCTTATTTCTATGATGATTTACAAGCAGGTGATGAAGCACTTATAAAAATCATGGGGATTGACGAACGTCATTTTAATTTCATGACTATTTTAATTGACCAAACTGAAGATGGTGGGAATCCTTTTAGTACTACCCCATCAACGGTGCGAGGTAACCTTTCAAACCTAACCAATCCAGACCATTACCCATTAGGATATTTTAGACTTTCTGAAACCTACAGCGCGAGTTTAATTTTAGAATAGTACTAAAGTGTTTCAAAAATTCTATTTTTGTGTATGACTTTCATAAAAACTACCGAACAAGACTCGCATTACAACCATCTTGAAAAAATGTCGATAAAAGACGTTTTGAACGTAATCAATCAAGAAGACCAAAACGTTCCTAATGCAGTTGCCAAAGCCCTACCACAAATTGAAATTCTCGTAGCACAAATTGTAAAAAACCTTCAAAAAGGTGGACGACTATTTTATTTAGGTGCGGGAACAAGTGGACGTCTCGGAATTTTAGATGCCTCCGAGTGCCACCCAACTTTCGGAGTCCCACATGAATTGGTCACTGGACTCATCGCTGGTGGTGATATTGCAATCCGTAAAGCAGTTGAATTTGCAGAAGACGACACCCAACAAGGCTGGAAAGATTTACAAACACATAAGGTCTCCACAAATGATATAGTAGTCGGTATTGCAGCTTCTGGAACAACCCCCTATGTGATTGGAGCACTAAAAGCCTGTCAGCAAGCCAATATCAGTACGGGGTGCATTACATGCAACCAAGGCAGTCCCCTTGTTCAAGTGGCGGATTACCCGATTGAAGTGGTTGTAGGACCGGAAGTACTCACAGGTAGTTCGCGAATGAAAGCCGGAACCGCACAAAAATTGGTCTTAAATATGATCACTACCACAACAATGATTCAGCTTGGAAAGGTGAAAGGAAATAAAATGGTTGACATGCAACTTAACAATGATAAGCTAGTAGCCCGTGGTATTCAGATGGTAATGGATCAGTTAAACGTCTCTAAATCCGAGGCTCAACACTTGTTAAATACTCATAAAAATGTACGAAACGTACTAAAAAAATATACCGATGGAAACACCTAGAACCAACCGAAACCTATTAATCAATGGACTAAAAATGATGGGGATTACCCTATTTTTAGCATTCTTAGGACCTTTCATTCTCCATGCCGGCTTTTCTAATCCCGATAAACCGCTTTACATACCCTTGATAATTACAGGTATTTTAATCTGTGGTGCAGCGATTTATTTTGGATTTAAAGGCATCCGTACCATTATGGATAGCCTTTTTAAAAAACATTAGTTTTTTAGAATATTTACAATAAAACCAAACGTTTATATGAATAAAATGTGATTCTCAATGAATCGTATTTAATTCAAAATGAGTAGTTTTGAAAATCGATTCCTAATACAATCACAAAAACACAGAATAAAATGATGTCATTTATAAAAGGGAGGCTCAAAAGTTTTAAATATGCGTTCAGAGGTTCGTATTTATTATTAAAAACGGAGCATAGTATTATGGCTCAAGCCTTGATTTTTTCATTAATAATTATTCTTGGTTTTGTTGTTGGTATTACTAAACAAGATTGGATCAATCAAACGTTGGCAATGGGGTTGGTTTTAGGAATAGAGGGCATGAATACAGCCGTTGAAAAATTAGCAGATTTTATACATAAAGAGAGCCATCCCAAGATCGGTTTTATCAAAGATATTTCTGCTGGTGCAGTTACTTTTGCTGCGTTTACTTTCGTCGTGGTTTTAGCAATAATCTATTTCCCTTATATTATAAATCGAATCTAATAAATTCCAATTAAATATTAATTAAACTTAGGTTAATAGGAGTTTTTTTTTCAAAAATTTAGACAAAAAAAACCCTCACATTACTGTGAGGGTTTCATGGATACTGAAACAAGTTCAGTAAAAAAAGGCGGTGACCTACTCTTC